>WNGJ01001415.1_pt1 | contig 35415 bp, 35 predicted proteins | sample 5400611 | NCBI WGS metagenome assembly WNGJ01 (sample SAMN13153375, study PRJNA577476) | soil metagenome | isolation source: 40 cm soil or saprolite under Garry oak tree replicate 1 | place: USA:California | collected 2016-06-15
GCGATCGTGAAGCGCGATGTCCAGGAGGACCCGCGTGGCTCCCACGATAAGGTCATAGCCTAGCCGGCCTTTCTTTCGGCGGCGAGGGTGATGGTCCAGGAGTACGGCCTGTTCATCGGAGGTGCGTGGAGGAAGTCGGAAGGCAAGCGCTTCGAGACGCGCAACCCCGCGACCGGAGAGATCCTCGCGACGTTCCCGAACGCCACGAAGGACGACGTTAACGCGGCCGTCCGCGCGGCGAGGGATGCGTTCGAGAAGTGGAAGAAAACGCCCCCGCCTCGACGCGGGGAGTTGCTCCTCGAGGCCGCGCGGATCTTCCGGCGGAAGAAAGAGGAGCTGGGCCGCGTCGTGACCTCAGAGATGGGGAAGGTCATCGCCGAAGGCCGCGGCGACGTCCAAGAGGTGATCGACTTCTACGAGTACGCGGCGGGCGAGGGCCGGCGGATGTTCGGGGAGACGGTGCCGTCGGAATTGCCGAGCAAGATGTGCCTGACGATCCGCCTGCCCGTCGGTCCGGTCGGTCTCATCACCCCGTGGAACTTCCCGATGGCGATCCCGGCATGGAAGAGCGGGGCCGCGTTGATCGCTGGCTGTCCGTTCGTGCTGAAGCCGTCGAGCCTCACGCCGCTGTGTGCCGCCAAGTTCGTCGAGGTCCTCGACGAGGCGGGGTTCCCGGCGGGCGTCGTCAACATGGTCACAGGCACCGGGTCCGTGGTGGGCGATGGCCTGGTCGCCCATCCCGATATCCGCGCGATCTCCTTCACGGGCGGCGTCGAGACCGGGAAGCACGTCTACGAGAGCGCGGCGAAGAAGATGATCAAGGTCGGCCTCGAACTCGGCGGGAAGAACGCGATCATCGCGATGGACGACGCGAACGTCGAGCTCTTGATGGACGGCGTCCTCTTCGGCGCATTCGGGACTGCCGGGCAGCGGTGCACGGCGACGTCCCGGCTGATCGTCCACGAGGCGATCTACGACCGGGTCGTCGACGAGCTCGTCGCGCGCGCGGAAAAGCTGCGGGTCGGCAATCCGATCGACGAGGCGACGGATATGGGACCGGTGGCCTCGCCGGACCAGGAGAAGAAGGTGCTCGAGTACATCGAGATCGGGAAGCAGGAGGGCGATACGTTGCTGACCGGCGGGAAGAAACTCGCGGGTCGCGCCTACGACCGCGGGTTCTACATCGCCCCGACGGTCTTCGCGGTCGACCGAAGGAAGCGCCTCGCGCAAGAGGAGATCTTCGGGCCGGTCCTGAGCGTCCTGAAGGCGCGGGACTATGAGGACGCGGTCGCCATCGCGAACTCCGTGAAGTACGGGCTGAGCTCCTCGATCTACACGAACGACCTGCGGTGGTCCTTCCGCGCGATGCAGGACATCGAGGCGGGCATCACGTACGTGAATGCGCCGACGATCGGTGCGGAAGTCCAGCTTCCGTTCGGAGGCGTGAAGGAGACCGGTCCCACGGACACGCGAGAGGCCGGCACGACCGCGCTCGAGGAGTTCACGTACTGGAAGACGGTGTACGTGGACTACTCCGGGCGTCTGCAGAAGGCCCAGATCGACACGGAGAAACTCGTCGGTGGGTAGTCGCCGGATTCCGAAACCTCCCGGTGGACGCCGACCTTCCTGTCGCGCAGGAGCTCACAAGGCAATCTTGTACCGGACGAGTCGATTGTGCTCCCGGAAGCCGGCCTTCGAGTACGCCCTCCGAGCGGGCCCATTGAAGTCGTCGGTCACGAGGTACATCGCGGCGAATCCCGCTTCACGGGCTTGCCGGACGGCCTCGCGCTCGAGTCGCGTTCCGATCCCCAGGTTTTGGAACTCCGGATGGACGTGGAGCTCTTGGAGTTCCGCCCACCGCGCTACTCCGGGATCGAACCACGCGCCCTCGAACGCGGGCGCCCACAAGACGACTCCGACGACACGGCCTCCGACCTCCGCCACTGTGAGCCGGCCGCCTCCGATGTGGATCGCGTTGTCCACGAAGAACATCGGATAGATGCGGCAGAGGTCCGCGGCGTCGTCGATGCGGAAAGGCCTAAGTCTCGCTCGGGAGGCCTTCCGACGCGTCATGACGCGTTCATACCACCTCCCTTGTTGGGCGAATGTCCGCGACCTCGGATAGCTGTTTCGCTCGCTCGTCGGCCTACGTCCGATCCTTCACCCGGATGACCAGTTTCAGGCCGGACCAGGTCGCGTCGATCGACGCGACCTTGACGTCGACGAGCCGGGCGTTGAGCGCAATCTCCCGCACGCGCGTCTCCGTGAGGTCCGTTGCCACGGCCGACGCCTGCTTCGGCCAGGAGACCCAGATCATTCCGGTGGGCTTGATCCGGCCCCGAAGGTCTCGCAATTGAGCCCGGAGCTCGTCCTGGCTCCGGACAAATACCTGGACGAAATCGAGATCGCCCGACTCCGGACTCACGATCCGAACTCGCTCCGGCAACGGCCCCAGGATCTTGCGATAGCCGGGAGGCGCGCCTCGAAATGCCACCGTGTCGCCCGACCGAATGCCCAGTTTCGTCACGAGCGGCTTCCCGGAAGAGGTGGTGCCGCTCACCGTATCCGCCACTCCGTCGTTCCTACCGTCATCCCACCCCGGTGCGGAGCTAGAGCGGAACCCCTTGTACCCGCCGGGCGATCACGAAGGCGATTGGGGCGACGATGGCGACAACGGCATAGAGCATCGCCTGAGGTGTGAAGCTGAAGGCGACAAGCAGGAGGGCGGAAATCGCCCAAAACGTCAGGATGGTTCCGGAAACGTTCATGCGACGGGCTCGACGCAAACCGATGTCCTTCGGGACGCCCGACTCAAAGTAGGCCGAGGCTAGAGTCACTGCGCTCGTGAGGAAGAGCACGATCGAGGTCAACAGGAAAAGGACGTTCACGGACTCTGCGATAAGAAGGGTTGCCGTGACCTGTCTGTCCTTCCCCGTCATGATGTTGATGGACAAGATTAGACCGATGAAGGACAATCCTCCCATGAACGTGGCAAGGGCCGTCAGCCTGGCGTTGGCGGTGTCGTAGTCGACCATGGTTTGTCCTCGCCTAGAATGACCTCAATCGAGGACCGTCCGCACCGCTCCAAAGATGCGGCCTGAAGAGGAGGACGATTCCTTTCGGGTCCTTCACGTGCCGGTACGTCACCCGCCACCGCCCCCGAGCATGTCCTTGCTCGGGGACGTCAGGTGCCTCGGATCCAATACCTTTTCCGCTTCCTCCGGGCTCAGGATCCCCTTCTCGATCACGAGCTGCTTGACCGTCTTCCCGGTCTTCCCCGCCTCCTTCGCAATCTCCGCGGCCTTCTCGTAGCCGATGATCGGGTTCAGCCTCGCCGCGATCGCGGGGCTCGATTCCGCGTACCGCTGCAGGACGTCGATGTTCGCGCTGATGCCGTCGACGCACTTGTGCGCAAACACTCGCGCCACGTTCGCGAGGAGTTCGACGTTCTGCTGCAGCCGCTGCGACATCACCGGCATCATCGTCGACAGGTCGAGGTTCGAATGGGTGTTCGCGACCGCGATCGCGACGTCGTTCCCGATCACCGTGACGGCGACCTGCATGACCGCCTCCGGGATCACGGGATTCACCTTGCCCGGCATGATCGACGACCCCGGCTGCACCGCCGGGAGGTTCAGCTCCCGCAGCCCCGTGTGCGGGCCGGAGCCCAGCCAACGCAGGTCGTTCGCGATTTTCATCATCGAGACGGCGACCGTGCGGATGGCTCCGCTCGCCTCGACGAGCGCGTCCCGAGCGCCCTGCGCCTCGAAGTAGTTCTCCGCTACGCGGAACCTCGTGTTCGTGGCGGCGCTGATCTTCTCGACGACCCGGCCCGGCATGTCCGGATGCGCGTTGATCCCCGTCCCGACTGCCGTCCCGCCGATGGCGAGCTCCGCGAGGGCCGCCCGTGCAGCGCTGATCCGGCGGATGCCATGGTCGATTTGCGACTGGTAGCCGGAGAACTCCTGCCCCAGCCGGATCGGGGTCGCGTCCATCAGGTGCGTCCGGCCGGCCTTCACGATCGGGTCGAACTCCTTCGCCTTCTTCGCGAGGCTGTCCTCCAGTTCGCGGAGCGCCGGGAGGAGATTCTGGTCGACCTCGATCAGGGCGGCCACATGGATGGCGGTCGGGATGACGTCGTTCGAGGACTGCCCCATGTTCACGTGGTCGTTCGGATGGACGGCGCCCTTCTCGCCGAGCGGCGTGCCGAGGATCTCGTTCGCGCGGTTCGCGATCACCTCGTTCGCGTTCATGTTCGTCGAGGTGCCGCTGCCCGTCTGGAAGATGTCGAGTGGGAACTGGGAGTCGAGCTTGCCCTCCATGACGTCCTCCGCTGCCTTGACGATCGCCTTGCCGATCTTCGAATCGAGGAGGCCGAGCTCCATGTTCGTCTCCGCCGCGGCCTTCTTGATGAGTCCGAGCGCGTAGATGAAGCGCCGGCCGAACCGGATCCCGCTGATCGGGAAGTTCTCGATGGCCCGCTGCGTCTGGGCGCCCCAGTACGCGTCTTTCGGGACTTTGAGCTCTCCGAGGAAGTCTTTCTCGGTGCGATAGTCCGTCATGCCCACTCGCCGTCGGACGAGAGAGCGGGCGGGACATTAACCTTGCCAACATTCCGTACGGACGCGCGCTCGTCCGCACGCCCGCGCCCGAGGACCTGTCGACAAGGGCGTGAGAGCGTCTTCACAGGTCCAGACTTCCCGCCCTCTCGGACCGTCACTGGCGGTTAGGACGTCCTTCGTCCTGAGGGCCTCTCTCGCCTCCCGTCTCGGTGGGTGACCGTAAGAGTGTCACACGTCACGATGACAAGGTATAATATAAACGCGTTATATTTCGTCTATCGAGTCCCACCGGAAACGATCTAAGGGGTCCTATGCCGACAACGGCGCCGGCAGATCCGATCGTCGAGGAGGATCGGGTCTGTCCCGAATGCGGGAGCGAGCACCTCGTGCGCGACTACGCGCGCGGCGAGCTCGTGTGCGATTCCTGCGGCCTCGTGATCAGTGAGAGCGCCATCGACGAAGGACCGGAGTGGGCGGCGTATTCCGTCGAAGAAAACGATCGCCTCGCGCGGACGGGAGCTCCCCGCAGCTACGTCGCAGGCGCCTCCGGCCTCACGACGGTCATCCCGCTCGCGAACAAGGACGCCCGGGGGAACACGATCCCGCTCCGGGAGCGCGAGAAGTTCTACCGCATGCGGAAGTTGCAGCGCCACTCGGGCCATTCCCGGCCGGGAGAGCGAAGCCTGCCCGAGACGATCCGCTCGCTCGACCGCGTCGCATCGCTCATGGGGCTCCCGCGACCCGTCAAGGACGAGGCCGGGTTCATCTGCAAGAAGGCCCTCGAGAGGGGCCTCGTCCGCGGCCGCTCGATCGAGGCGATCGTCGCGGCGGCGGTCTACGCCGCCTGCCGGATCGACGGCGTCCCGCGGACGCTCGACGAGTTGCAGCAGGTGACGGGCGTCCGGAAGAAGACGATCGGCAAGGCATACGGCGCGCTCCTCCGGACCCTGACCCTGCGGGTGCCCCCGTCCCGGCCCTCGGACTACGTGAGTCGATTCTGCTCCCGCCTCGGACTGAGCAACACGGTCGAGGCAGAGTCCCACAAGATCCTGAAGGAGCTGGAGAAGATCGAGAGCTCGATGTCCCTGTCCCCCGCCGGGACCGCCGCGGCAGCGATCTACCTCGCCTCCCTCGCGTGCGGCGAGCGCCGACCGCAGAAAGCGATCGCGAAGATCGCGGGCGTGAGCGAGGTGACCCTCCGTAACCGCTTCCAATTCATGGAGGGGTTCATGCAACAGTTGGTCCTGCCGCGCGGTCGTGCGCCGAAACTCAGCGGCTCGACAGGGCCGGCCGACTGAACGCCGCGACCCTGGAATTCACGTCGCGCGCGAATCGGAGGAAAGGTTTGATATGGGGCGCTTGCGTGCCACGAGTGGAGCCGAACAGATGTCTGGAAACGGGTGGGTGAACGCACGCCGGTCCGGACGTTCGACCGATCCGTTCAAAGGGGCTCGATACGAATTGGTAAACTCCCAAGAAGGCCCTCGCCTTGGGGCGTAGGGGCGACATCGCATGGGCGCGGCGACGGTGAAGCGGAACGATGTCTCTTGGATGATCGGAGGGCCCCAGGGGAGCGGCGTCGATTCCTCGGCGAACGTCTTCGCGCGCGCGTGCGCCGCGGGCGGCCTCCATGTGTTCGGCAAGCGGGAGTTCTATTCGAACATCATGGGCGAGCATTCGTACTTCCACCTTCGCGCGCACACGAACCTCGTGCGGTCGCACATCGATTCGGTGAACGTCCTCGCGACGTTCGAGGCGGAGACCCTCTTCCGCCACGCCCGTGAGGTCACGGACAATGGCGCGATCGTGTACGATCCGTCCCTCGGCAAGACGCGCCTGTCCGACGTTCCCACGATCGAGAAGCGACTGTACGCCGATCTCAAGACCTACTTGATTTCCCGCGGCGTCGGCGAGACGCTCGACGACCTGCTCGCCGCGTCGAAGCAACGAGGGGTGACGCTCCTGCCGATCCCGTTCAAGGATCTCCTCGAACAGATCGCCGACGAGTTCAAGGTCGACCAGCTCAGCAAGATCTCCCGGGTCGTCAACATGCTCGCGGTCGGCGCGTCGTTCGGCGTCCTGGGGTTCGACTTCTCGACGATGGAATCGGCCCTCGCGGACGTGTTCCGCAACAAGGCCAAGATCGTGAGCATGAACGCGTGGGGCGCGCGGAAGGCGTACGATCTGGCGGGGTCCCTCGCGCCGGACTTCGGCTACCGACTCGAGCGGGTCGCCCGCAAGGAACCGAGGCTCTTCTTAACCGGGAGCCAGGCGACGGCGCTCGGCAAGCTGTACGGCGGCATGCGTTTCCAGACGTACTACCCGATCACCCCCGCCTCGGACGAGAGCGAATTCCTCGAGGAGAACGAGATCCTCGATCTCAACGGTCACGGCCTCGCCCCGGATGCGGCGGACGCCGCGCTCGCGAAGGAGAAGGGCGCATCGGTCCTCGTCGTCCAGACGGAGGACGAGATCGCCGCGGTGACGATGGCGACGGGCGCCGCGTTGACGGGCGCGCGATCGGCGACCGCCACGTCGGGCCCGGGCTTCTCCCTCATGATGGAGGGGATCGGGTGGGCCTCGATCAACGAGGTGCCCCTCGTCATCACGCTCTACCAGAGGGCCGGCCCGAGCACCGGCATGCCGACCCGCCACGAGCAGGGGGACCTTCGCTTCGCGCTCCATGCGGGCCACGGCGAGGCGCCGCGGATCCTCCTCGCTTCGGGCGACTTCGAGGAGTGCATCCGCGACGGCTTCCTCGCCTTCAACTACGCGGAGCGGTACCAGATGCCGGTGATCCACCTCGTCGACAAGGCGCTCGCGAACAGCTACGCGACGGTCGGTGTGCCGGACCTCTCCGACCTGAGGGTCGACCGAGGCGCGAGCGTCCCTCCGAACGACGGATATTCGAAGGACAATCCGTACAAGCGGTTCGATCTCGGGAACGGGCCGGTGTCCCCGCGGGCGTTCCTCGGTCAGGAAGGCACGATCTTCTGGAACACGGGCGACGAACACGACGAGTTCGGTCACATCACGGAAGATCCGGTGGTGCGGGATGCGATGATGGAGAAGCGGTTCGCGAAGCTCGACCTCGCGGCCCGCGAGATCCCGTCCGAGGAGAAAGTCAAGTACTTCGGGCCGAAGGGGGCGCCGACCGTGATCGTCTCCTGGGGCTCGACGAAGGGAGCCCTCCTGGACGCGCTCGACCGCCTCTGGGCGGAGGGCGCGAAGGTCGGTTACCTCCACGTCCGGCTGATCAACCCTTTCCCGGTGGACGAGGTCCTCGCGCACCTCGCGAAGGCGAAGCGCCGGGTTGGTGTGGAGATGAACTTCGGGGCGCAGCTCGCCGGCATCGTGCGCGAGCGGACGGGGATCGAGATGACCCATTTCATCCAGAAGTACAACGGACGGCCGATGTCGAACACAGAGCTGTACGACGCGGTCCAGGCGATCCTCCGCGGGAAGGCGGAGAAGCGGACGGTGCTGACCCATGGCTCTTGAGCAGGTGATGAAGCCGTCGGACTTCGCGACGGAGGTCCACAACGACTGGTGCCCCGGCTGCGGCGACTTCGGCATCCTGCGGACAATCCAGATGGCGCTCGCCGAACTGAGGATGGAGCCGCACCGCGTGACGATCGTGTCGGGGATCGGGTGCTCCGCGAAGACGATCCACTACGTGCGGACGTACGGTGTGCACACGCTCCACGGCCGCGCCCTCCCGTACGCGACCGGCGTCAAGCTCGCGAACCCCCAGCTCAAGGTCCTCTGCCTGAGCGGCGACGGGGACGGCCTCGGGATCGGCGGCGGCCACTTCGTCAACGCCGGCCGGAGGAATCTCGACATGCTCTACATCATCTACGACAACGGCGTCTACGGCCTGACGAAGGGCCAGGCCGCCCCGACGCTCAAGCTCGGCGTGCAGACGAAGTCCCTCGCGCACCCGAACATCAACGACGCCGTGAACCCAATCTGGCTCGCCCTCGCGGCCGGCGCGACGTGGGTCGGCCGCGGATACTCGTACGACATCAAGCACCTCGTCTCGCTGATTAAACAGGGGATCGATCACAAGGGCTACGCCTTCCTGGACGTCCTCCAGCCCTGTCCGACGTACAACGACATCAACACGAAGGAGTGGTATGGCGGGGAGGATCGGAAGGACCCGACGTCGGGCCGCGCGCTCCCTCGGGTCTACAAGCTCGAGGACGAGGGGTTCGATCCGGTCGTCCACGAACCGGCCGAGATCGAGAAGAAGGCCACGCAGGCCCTGGAGAAGGCGCTCGAGTGGGGCGATCACATCCCGATCGGGGTGTTCTACAAGAACGAGCACATCCCCACGTTCGAGGAGCGCATCGCGCAGCGTGTGCCGACCTACCTCGACAATCCTCCCGCGCTCCAGGCGATCGCGGGCGCGCACGGCGAGCCGAGGACCGACCTCACGAAGCTCCTTCAGCGGCTCACGTTCAACTCGTCGTGAGGGCGGCGCGTTTCGCGCCTCGGGGGCTCTCGAGCATCTCCGCGGCCGGCTTGCCCATCTCCCAGATCCGTTCGGACATCTCGGAGAGGAATCGTCGTCCGGGATCGGGTGGCTCATGAGGAACTCGACCCCGTCGAAGACGTGCATGTACACGGGCATCATGAAGTCGATGTGGCGGACCTCCGCGTGGCGCAGGAGCGTCCTCACGTCCTCCCGGTTCTCCGGGGTGAAGCAGAACGCGTACTTCAGGCGGACGCCCTGCTTCGATTTCTCGACGAGTTCCGGTGAGAAGGCGCCGAGGATTCGCCCCGGGCTCTTCGTCGTACCGATGCCGATGACCTCTCGGCTCGAGGAGTCGTACATCTTCAGCAGACGCTCCCGCACATTCTTCCGGCCGTAGATCGCCTCGAACCGTCCGCGGGACTCCGGCTCTTGCCGCGCGCTGATCGCGAACTCCCGTGCGAGCGACTCGAGGCCCGCATCGAGCTGATTCGCGCGGGACCGCAGATCGTCCGCCAAGGTCCTCAGGTATGCGGCGAAGGGGACCGCCTTGTAGCGGAGCGGTGTCTCCGGGAGGATCTGCACGAGCCCTTTCTCGTGGAGCTGCTGCATCGTCGAGTAGATGCGCGTCCGAGGGACCTTCGACATCGGCGGCACCTGGCTCGCGGTCGCCGTGCCGAGGTCGAGGAGCGTCAGGTAGACTCGGGCCTGATACTCGGTGAGCCCGTGGTCCATAAGCTTCCGGACGCGGTCCGGGTTGATGGGCACGGGCCTTCGAAGGCGATAGCCCGCATAAACGTTGTTACGCATTGCGGTGACAGTGCCTTCCCGAAAAAGGGAATAGCTCGCGGTCGATGGTCCCCGCCCGATGGCGGGACCGGGCATGGAGGATGGGGCGCTGCGCCGCGCCCTCGAGGAGAGCCTCGGCCCCGGGAATGTCTTCATGGACGAGCGCACTCGCCATTCCTATGCGACGGATGCGAGTCCGTGCGTCGTTGAGCCGCGGGCCGTCGTGGCGGTGCGGTCCGAGGAACAGGTCTTGCGCACCCTCGCGGTCTGCCGCGACGAGCGCGTACCGCTGACGCCCCGTGCTTCCGGCACCTCGCTCTCCGGCGCGGCCGTTGGGCCCGGCGTGATTCTCGACACGACCGGGTTCCGGCGGATCCTCGAATTCAGCGCGACCGGCGGCTGGGTCCGCGTCGAACCTGGCATCCTGCTGTCGGAGCTGAATGCGTTCCTCCGAGAGAAGGGCGTCCGCTTCGCCCCGGACCCGGGCAGCCAGGAACTCTGTCGGATCGGCGGCATGATCGGTCACAACGCATCGGGCTACCGGACGGTGAAGTACGGCCAGACGATGGACCACGTCCTCGCGTTGCGCGTCGCACTCGCCGACGGAACAGTGCTCGACGCTCGGGATATCGCAATCGGGACTCCGGAGTGGAAAGACCTGCTCGACCGAGCTCCGGCGCTCGAGACTGTCCGCAGGACGATCGAGACGCATCGACGCGAGATTCTCGCGGCCCGGCGGCCGATCCGGAAGCACGCTTGCGGCTACGACGTCTTCACGATCGCCGAGTCTCTGGAGCGGGGCATGTTCCCCCTCGCGTCCCTCTTCGTCGGGAGCGAGGGCACGCTCGGGGTCGTGACGCAGGCGACGCTCCGCGTCCTGCCGATCCCCCATCGGCGGCTCACCCTCCTGGTGTACCTCGATCGCTTCGAGGAGCTCGGTGCCTTCGTCGGGGAGATCGCGGCGCTCGGTCCGAGCGCGATGGAGGCCGTGGATGGGGAGTCGCTGCGCCTCCTCCCGCGGGAAGCCCTCGGCGTACCGGAATCCGCCGCGGCGATGCTGCTCGTCGAGTTCGACGAAGGCGATCTGGACGGGATCGCGAAGGTCGTCGTCGAGCGAATCGCGCCGCGGTTCCGCCTCAGTCGCGGCATCGAGGTCGCGGACGATCCGGAGCGGCAGACGACCCTTTGGAAGGTCCGACGGTCCCTGCTTCCGATGATCAGCCAGCGGCCGGGCCCCCGCAAGGCGTGGGGTTTTGTCGAGGACCCGATTGTCCCGCGGGACCGGGTTCCGGAATTCATCGCGTTCCTCGTCGACCTCGCGCGGCGGAACGACACGGTCGCGGGGATCTACGGCCACATCGGCGACGGCAACACGCACTACCGCCCGCTCTTCGACCCGGCGGATCCCCTCGACTTCGAACGGATGCGGGCATTGCGCGCGGAGTTCGACGACGCGGTCCTCGAGCGGTTCCGCGGCGCTCCGTCCGCGGAACACGGGATCGGCCGGATCCGCGCCGAGACGCTCCCGAGGGTCTGGGGTCCCGCCGTGTACGACGTCATGCGGCGAATCAAGGGAGCGCTCGATCCCGGCGGACTCCTCAATCCCGGTGTCCTCCTCTCGGACGAACCGTGGTGGGCGACATGGGGCGGCCTCGAGGCGCGCGGCCCGATGTGACCGCGGACCCGCACGTACCGAAGCTTTAAGCCGACCCCCTCGTACATTTCCTCGGGGGAATCGATTACGACCGGCCCTTGTTTCCATCCGTCCACCGCCAGGGACGAAGGGTTAAGAGCGACTCGGCCTTTCGAGGCGACCGGCCGTAGGCGACCGACCCACCCACCGAGGCGATGAGCCCATGATCCAGCGTGCGGAACAGGCGAACATCGTCGGCCTGCGGTCGAAGGATTTCGTCCAATGGGTCGAGGAGAACATCGACGCGCCGATGAAACGGGGCCCCGGAGGCGCGCTCCTCGAACGGCTCAAGGGCGGCATCGTCGGCGAGTTCTTCAACTGGGCGAAGCGGAACTCGACCTGGCCGTTGCACTTCGGCATCATGTGCTGCGCGATCGAGATGGCGGCGACCTCGGACCCGAGGTACGACGTCGAGCGGTTCGGCGTCATCTACCGTTCCTCGCCGCGCCAGTGCGATGTGCTCCTCCTGAACGGCCCGATCTCCCTGAAGCTCCGCCCGGCGGTCCGCCGGCTGTACGAGCAGATGGCCGAGCCGAAGTGGGTGATCGCGATGGGCGAGTGCACGATCTGCGGCGGGCCGTACTACGACTCGTACTCCATCGTCAAGGGCTCGTACACGTTCGTGCCGACCGACATCTTCATCCCCGGCTGCCCGGTGCGGCCGGAGGCCCTGATCGACGGCTTCCTCAAACTGAGCGCGAAGATCAAGGCCGAGCGCAGCGGATGGGTGCGGACGAAGAAGGGCCGCCTCGTGAGCGCGCGCGAGGGCCAGCTGATGGACATGCAGAAGGGCGAGTACACGTATGAAGTCCCCCAAGTCCGAACCTGACCAGGGCCGTCGGAAGGTCGGTACGATCGGCGGCACCGTCCGGCCGATGCTCGCGACGATCAAGCAAGCGCTCGTCACGATGCCCGGGATCAACCGCCTCGTGCCCGGCGGCCGCAAGCCCGTGACCCACCTGTATCCGTATCAGAAGGTCGAGCTGCCCCTCGCGTACCGCGGCCAGCACAGCATCGACTGGTTCAAATGCATCGGATGCGAGCTGTGCGCGAAGGTCTGTCCGAACGAGTGCATCTACTTCGAGTTCTACGAGGTCGGGCCGACGTCGGAGTACCTGAACCCGAGCCGCGCGCAGCTCGACGAGATGAAGAAGATCGTCCGCCGGCCCGCCGTGGACATCGGACATTGCCTGTTCTGCGGCAACTGCATGGAGTACTGCCCCACGGACGCGTGGAACTTCACGCAGGAGTTCGAGCTCGCGGACTACGCGCGGGAGGACCTTTACTACAAGGCGGACGAGCTCCGCATGCCGAAGGAGAACTCGGACAAGGAGATCGTCCTGATCAACCGCATCGGGGAGCACCCGATCCTCGAGGTGGACGTCTGCATCGGTTGTCGCAAGTGCGAGCGCGAGTGCCCGACCCGGTGCATCGACATGCTCGACGGCCCGAACGACCGCAAAGGCAAGCCCATCGTCATCCCGGAGTTCGACTACACGAAGTGCATCGGCTGCCAGCAGTGCGTCGATGTCTGCCCGGTCGACTGCCTCCACATGGAGGAAATCGGCTACAAGGACCTCGAGGGATTCTACCACATCAACCTGCAGGGAGAGGTCAAGCTGCTCGAGGAGCAGGTCGAGAAGTAGCAGAGCGGCGTCGCGCGATTATTCCGAACGGCATTGCAATCCTTTTATCCTATTCCCATTATCCACAGGCTCCTCACCGCTACGAGGCTCGCTGATGGTCCGCACGACGGTCGTCGGAAACTACCCCCGCGTGGGAGACACGTTCGAAGAGCAGTCCCTCCGCCGTGCGATCGCCCGGTTCGACAAAGGGGAAATCGACGCCGCGCAGCTGCGTGAGGCGGAATGCGAGGTCACGGAGGTGGCTCTCCGAGAACAGAACGAGTCCGGCATCGATGTCGTGACGGACGGCCAGATCGGCTGGTACGACAGCCAGAGCCACGTCGCGCGAGGACTCGGCGGGGTCGAGGTCGACGGTCTGGTGCGATACTTCGACACGAACACGTACTACCGCCAGCCGGTGGTCCGGGGTGCCATCGCCTGGAAGCAGCCGATCCTGGTCGACGAGTGGAAGTTCGCCCAGGCGCACTCGCGCGCTCCCGTGAAGGCGGTCCTCACGGGCCCGCTGACGCTGGCGTCCCTTGCGCTCGACAAGCATTACGGCAAGAAGAAGTCCCTCATGCTCGACCTCGCGGCCGCGCTCGGTGAGGAAGTCGGCGCCCTCGCCAAAGCCGGCGCGGCTCACATCCAGATCGATGAGCCCGCGTTGACTCGGTATCCCGCGGAGCTTTCGTTGGCCATCGAGGGACTCGAGCGGATTCGCCCGCGGAAGGGATCATCGGCGCTCACGCTATTCACGTACTTCGGAGACATGGCGAAAGGCTACCGAGATCTGATCGGATCGCCCGCGGACCTCTTCGGCTTCGATCTTGTGCAAGGAGCCGCTACGTGGTCCGCGATCACGAAACATGGGTCCGAGAAACCGCTGGTGCTCGGGGTCATCGATGCGCGGAACACGAAACGGGAGGAACCTGAGGCGGTCGCGAAGAAGGTGCTCGGGCTGAAAGACGCCGTCGATCTGAAGTCGTCGTATTTGTCGCCATCGAACGGCCTGGAGTTCCTGCCACGGGACCGGGCCCGGGAGAAGATGCGCATCCTGACGGCCGCAGCGAAGAAGGTCGGGGTGGGCTCATGAGTGCGCTCCTGACGACGAGCGTAGGCTCCTTCCCGAAGCCCGACTACCTTTCCCGGGCGCGGACAAAAGCCTCGAAAGGCGACCTCTCGAAGGAAGGCCTCCGGGATCTTGAGCAAAAGGCGACCGCGGAGTGGATCCGATTCCAGGAGGAGATCGGCATCGACATCCCGGTCGACGGCGAGCAGTACCGCGGCGACATGGCGACGTACTTCGCGGAGAACATCGAGGGTACGGAGATCTCCGGGCTCGTGCGGTCGTACGGCAACCGATATTACAAAAAGCCGATCATCGTCGACGAGCTCGGTGTCCGCGGGCCGATCAGCGTCGACTGGTTCACGTTCGCGCAGGGCCTCACGAAGAGGCCGGTCAAGGGGATGATCACGGGCCCGTACACGATGATGGATTGGTCGTTCGATGAGTTCTACGGGTCTCGGGAGGAGGCGTGTCTCGCCTTCGCGAAGCTGCTGCACCGGGAGGCGGTGTCCCTCGAGGCGGCGGGGGCGAAGATCGTCCAGGTCGACGAGCCCGCGCTCTCGACGCGGTTCGACGAACTGCCCCTGCTCGTGAAAGCCGTCGGCGTGGTCACGAAGGGACTGGAGGCGAAGACGATCCTCCACACGTGCTACGGCAATTACAACGAGATCTTCGAGTACTTCAACCAACTGCCCGTCGACCAGCTCGACCTGGAGATGTCGAACTCGGGGCTCGACCTCCTCGACCGGTTCAAGAGAGAACCGCTGAAGAAGGAGATCGCCTTCGGGGTCGTCGACGTGCACAGCCACGTCATCGAGCCCGAGTCGCTCATCCGCGATCGGATCGAGAAGGCCCTGACGATCTTCGAACCGAGCAAGCTCTACATCGACCCGGACTGCGGGCTCAAAACGCGGACCGTCGAGGAGGCCCAGGCGAAGCTCCGGAACATGGTGGCGGCGGCGCGGGCGGTCCGGACCGTGCACCGCCTGACGTAGGCAAAGGGTAATCTCCTGCGACGGCGATGGAAGATTTCGAGGTTCGGCGATGGGTGGCCCCGCGGATCTCCGCATGCATTCCGACGCGCCCGTGCGTTTGTTCACGGTGACGGAGGCGAATGCCCTCATCCCACGACTCGAACATCTCCTCCGGCGGATCGACCCGACGCTCGCGCGGTTGCGGGAACTCAGGGACTTGATCGACGATGCGGAGTCGTACTGGGGCGATGGCCTCGTGTCCGCGCCCGCGAAGGACCGCGACGCCTACGCCGACGCCCTTGCCGAGCAATCCGATCTCGAGCGGTCCGTCCAAGCGACCATCGACGAGATCCATGCCCTCGGCTGCGAACTCAAAGATGTGAGCCGCGGCCTCGTCGACTTCCCCGCGCGGATTGGGACCGAGGTCGCGTACTTGTGCTGGCAGCGCGGCGAGGACCGCCTCGGATGGTGGCACACGCTGGAGGCCGGATTCGCCGGCCGAAAGGCCCTCGCACCGGAACCGGAACGTTAATAACGGACCGCTCCCGTAGGAACGGCGAGGCACGCACATGGCGACGAAGGACGATGTGATCAGCGTCCTCCGGAAGTGCTACGACCCGGAGATTCCAATCAACATCTACGACCTGGGCCTGGTCTACAACATCGACCTCAGCCCGACCGACGGCAAGGTCGGCGTGAAAATGACCCTCACCGCGCCGGGATGCCCGGCGTCCGCGTACATCCACCAGGACGTCAAGCGGAAGCTCGAGCAATTGCCGGGGGTCAAAGAGGCGAAGGTCGACATCGTCTGGGACCCGCCGTGGACGCCCGAGATGATGTCCGAGACGGCGAAGAAGCAGTTCGGCTGGGGCATCTGATCCCCCGCGGAATCCCGCTCGACATAAGTCCCAAATCTTGATATTCTCTCGCCCGTATCCTGCAGCCTGCGGGCTTCTGGGGTGGAAAGTCAACCTTGACCTCGACGGGCGGGAAGGCGTCGGAGGCCGTCGCGCGGGCGATCGGGGCCCTCGTCGAGGGCGTGACGTTCTATGACCTCGCGAACATCGCGGTCGCGGAGATGCGGGTGAAGGTCGCCTTCGAGGAGTTCGGCCGACGCAAGAGGGCGCAACTCGCGAAGCTCGAAGCCGTCACCGCGCGGACCGCGAAGGATGCGGCCGTGCTCCCGGGGATCTATCCGATGGACGTCGTCTCGAAGGTCGAGTGCTACGTCTGCGGCTACGCCGCGGAGACGAAGGCGATGCCGAACGTGTGCCCGAACTGCGGCGCCGCCCGGTACGCGTTCGAGAAGGAGATCACGCTGGCGAAGGCGTGGGAGATCGCTGCGGACACGGGCCGGAAGTCGGCCGCCTTGTTCCGGGACGCGGCCGCGCACGCCGACGCACGGATTCGGGCGGTCCTCGAAGAGCTGGCGAACGAGGAAGCCGGCGAGGCCGCCCAGGCGGACCGACAGCTCGCGGAGCTCCGCACCTGAGCCGGTGGGTGGAATCGTATGCCCCGCCTCACGAAGATGCCTCCCATCCAGGAAGACATCCACGCGTGCACGATGTGCGGCTACTGCGTGCCCGTGTGCCCGGCATACCAGGAGGCGGGCTGGGAAGGAGCGTCCCCCCGCGGCCGGATCTTCGCCTTGCGGCAGTACGAGATGCGCGGGCCGCTGGATCGACTGCTCGGCCGGCACGTGAAGCCGGGCGAGGACTTCGCCCGGAACACGTGGGAGTGCACGGGCTGCGGCGCATGCGAGGCGATCTGCCCGGTCGACATCCCGTTCGACACGCTGTGGGACGACGTGAAGGAGTGGATGGTGAATTCCGGGTACGCCCGGCCACAGCTCGAGCCGTACCTCGAGAACGTGCGGGAGACGCACAACCTGTTCGGCGAGCCGGCGGAGGCGCGCGCCGCCTGGATCCCGCCAGAGGCCGTGCAATCGGAGACCCCGGAGGTCGTCTACTGGGTCGGGTGCGTCGCGAGCTACAAGAAGCAGCAGATCGCCCGCGCAGTCGTCAAGATTCTGAACGCCGCCCGGGTCCCGTACAAGATCCTCGGGACGGAGGAATGGTGTTCCGGTGCGCCGATCGCCCGGATGGGCTACCAGGAAGTCACGAAGAAGGAACTGATGCCGCACAACGTCCGGGCGGTCCAGGAGACCGGGGCGAAGGTCCTCGTGACGGCGTGCGCCGAGTGCTACCGCGCGTTCGCCCGGGACTACAAGCAGTGGGGTGGGAACCCGCCGTACAGCGTGTTCCACATCTCCCACTTCGTCGAGAAGCTGATCCGGGAGAAGCGGATCGCGTTCACGAAGCCGCTCCCACAGAAGGTCGCGTTCCACGACGCGTGCCACATGTCCCGCGTCAGCAAGGTGTACGATCCACCCCGCCAGGCGTTGAAGTTCATCAAGGACCTGAAGATCCTCGAGATCCTGCCTTCGAGGGACGACGCGCTCTGCTCCGGCGCCGGGGGCGGCTTCCCGGCGGTCTTCCCCGAACAGGCCGCGGGCGTTGGCCAGCGGCGTCTCGACGCGGCCGAGGACACCGGGGCGACGGCCCTCGTGACGACGTGCCCGCACGCCGAGATGCACTTCTCCGATATCGCCCAGAAGCGGAACATGCAACTGAGCATCGTCGACTTGGCGGAGATGCTCGCCCAGGCTCTCTGATCCGGCGTCGGCTCAGATCGTGAAGCTCAGCCCGCACGAACAGGAGTGCTTTGCGTTCGGGTTGGTGATCTTGAACTGCCCGCCGAAGAGGTCTTCCTCCCAGTCGAGCCTCGAGCCGCGGAGGTAGGTCATGCTCTTCGGGTCGACGAACACCTTGACGTCCTGCTCGGCGACGACGAGGTCCGTCGGGCGCGCGGCGTCCGCGAGGTCCATGCGGTACTGCATCCCGCTGCAGCCGCCGGCGATGATCCGCAGGCGCAAGGAGGCGCCGGGCTTGCTCTCCTTTTTCTGCAGCACGTGGATCCGTCGGACGGCGCCCTCCGTCACGACGAGCGGGAGTTCCTCCGGAGGCATCACGTCGCGTTCGAACGCGGCGCCTCGACTTAAGTCTTCCGTCGAGATTCGCGCGTTGTTCGTCATTCGTGGGGCGCACGACCAAAGATATATATAACAACGTTATAGTGTCCATTCCGCTTCTCGAAAACGGGAGGTCTGTCTATGGTCACCAAGAGCGTACTCCAGGAGCAAATGTCGAAGCAGGAGTACAAGTACGGCTTCGTCGCCGACCTCGACGAGGACACGGTCCCGAAGGGCCTGAGCGAGGACGTCGTCCGGCTCATCTCGCAGAAGAAGAAGGAGCCGGAATGGATGCTCGATTGGCGCCTTCGCGCCTACCGCCACTGGCTCACGATGAAGGAGCCGAAGTGGTCGAACGTCCGGTATCCGCCGATCAACTACCAGGACATCATCTACTACGCCGCGCCGAGGCCCAAGAAGCCCGTGAACAGCCTCGAGGACGTCGACCCGGAGATCCGGAGCCTGTACGCCAAGCTCGGCATCCCGCTACAGGAGCAGGAACGCCTCGCCGGCGTCGCGGTCGACGCGGTCCTGGACAGCGTGTCCGTCGCGACGACGTTCAAGCAGCGGCTCGCCGATGAGGGCATCATCTTCTGCTCGTTCTCCGAGGCGGTCCAGGAACACCCGGACCTCGTCCGGAAGTACATCGGGTCCGTCGTGCCCTTCAACGACAACTTCTTCGCCGGCCTGAACAGCGCGGTGTTCTCGGACGGCTCCTTCGCCTACGTCCCTCCGGGCGTGCGGTGCCCGATGGAACTGTCCACGTACTTCCGCATCAACGCACAGGACACGGGCCAGTTCGAGCGCACCCTGATCATCGCGGACGAGCGGGCGTACGTCAGCTATCTCGAGGGATGCACGGCGCCGATCCGGGACACGAACCAGCTCCACGCGGCCGTCGTCGAGCTGATCGCCCTCGATGACGCGGAGATCAAATACTCCACGATCCAGAACTGGTACCCGGGGGACAAGGAAGGGAAGGGAGGCATCTACAACTTCGTCACGAAGCGAGGGAAGTGCCTCGGGGTGAATTCGAAGATCTCGTGGACCCAGGTCGAGACCGGCAGCGCGATCACGTGGAAGTATCCGAGCTGCATCCTCCAGGGGGACAACTCCACGGGCGAGTTCTACTCCGTCGCCGTCGTGAACAACTACCAGCAGGCCGATACGGGGACGAAGATGCTCCACATCGGGAAGAACACCCGCAGCACGATCATCTCGAAGGGGATCTCTGCCGGCTACGGCCGGAACACGTACCGCGGCCGGGTGCATATCCACAAGGGCGCCACGGGCGCCCGGAACTACTCCCAGTGCGACTCCCTCCTGATCGGCTCCGTGTGCGCTGCGTTCACGTTCCCCGACATCGTGGTCCAGGATCCGACCGCGCAGATGGAGCATGAGGCGTCGACCTCGAAGATCGGGGACGAGCAGCTGTTCTACTGCCAGACGCGCGGCCTGACGCCGGAGGATGCGACGAACATGATCGTCAACGGCTTCTGCAAGCAGGTGTTCCTGAAGCTGCCGATGGAGTTCGCGGTCGAGGCGCAGAAGCTGATCGGCGTGAGCCTGAACCTCGAGGGCACGGTCGGCTGAACGCGATCCGCGGACGGAGGAGACACCGATGCTCGAGATCGAGAATCTGCACGTCAAGGTGAGCGGCAAGGAGATCCTCAAGGGGATCGACCTCTCGGTCCAACCCGGCCAGGTGCATGCGATCATGGGCCCGAACGGGAGCGGCAAGACGACCCTCGCGCAGGTCCTCGCGGGCCGCATCACGTACGAGGTCACGCAAGGCAAGGTCCGATTCGAAGGGAAGGACCTCCTGATCATGCGCCCCGAAGACCGCGCCCGCGAGGGCGTCTTCATGGCGTTCCAGTACCCCGTCGAGATCCCGGGCGTGAGCAACGCCTACTTCCTCAAGGCGGCGTTGAACGCGATCCGCAAGTACCACGGCCAGGAGGAGATCGACGCGATGGACTTCATGGCCCTCGTCCAGGAGAAGGCGAAGCTCCTCGCGCTCGACGAGACGTTCATGAAGCGCGGGCTGAACGAAGGATTCTCCGGCGGCGAGAAGAAGAAGAACGAGGTGTTCCAAATGGCCGTCCTCGAGCCGAAGTTCTGCATCCTCGACGAGACGGACTCCGGCTTGGACATCGACGCGCTGCGCCTGGTGGCGAACGGCATCAACGCGATGCGCGGTCCGACCCGGGCGATGCTCGTCGTCACGCACTACCAACGTCTCCTCGATTACGTCGTCCCGGACGTCGTGCACGTCCTCGTCGACGGGAAGATCGTGAAGAGCGGCGACGCGGACCTCGCGCGCAACCTCGAGAAGCACGGTTACGGCTGGATCCTCGAGGAGGCCCCGAGGCCAGCGTCCGCGCGTCCGTGAGGCCGGTGACGAGCTTGGCGGTCGCCGTCGACGCGAAGCAGACGTACGTCGACGAGTTCGCGTCGTCGGAGAAGGAGCTGGGCGGCCCGAAGTGGCTCCGGACGCTCCGCAAGGCGGCGATCGGGCGGTTCGCGTCCCTCGGGTTCCCGACGCAGAAGCACGAGGACTGGAAGTACACCAACCTCGCGCCGCTCCTCCGGGTGCCCTTCCGGCCGGCGATTCTGGCGCGTCCCGATGGCGTCGTCGCCGAGAAACTCGACCCTTTCACATTCGGCGTGCTCAAGACGAGCCGGGTCGTGTTCGTGAACGGCCGGTACTCGCCCCGCCTCTCGTACCTGCGATCCTTGCCGGAGGGCGTCCGGATCGCATCCGCGGCGGAAATCCTCCGCTCCGAGCCCGGCATCCTCGAGAAGCACGTCGGCAAGGGCGCGCCGTTCGAGACCGATTCGTTCGTCGCCCTGAATACGGCGTTCTTCCAGGACGGCGCGTTCGTCGAGATCCCGAAGAACACCGTCGTGGACGAACCGATTCACCTCCTCTTCCTGTCGGCCTCGAAAGAGCTGCCAATCGTCTCCTACCCGAGGAACCTGCTGCTGCTCGGCGCGAACAGCCAGGCAACCGTCATCGAGACGTACGCGGGCTGGGCCCCCGAGGTCACCTTCACGAACGGCGTCACGGAGGTCGTCGTCGGGCCCGGCGCCACGCTCGAACACTACCAGGTGCAGCGGGAGTCCGAACGCGCGTTCCACTTCGGGACGATGACGATCGACCAGGACCGGGACTCCAGCGTGACGGCGCACTCGGTGTCCTTCGGCGGCTCCCTTTCCCGGAACTCCGTGTCCACGAAATTCGGCGGCGAAGGCGGCAGCCTCACGCTCAACGGGATCTTCATGCCCCGGGACACCCAGCAGCACGACAACTACACGCGGATCGACCACGTGGCGCGATCGTGCACGAGCGTCGAGCTGTACCGCGGCATCCTCGACGGCAAGGCGCGCGGCGTGTTCAACGGGAACATCTACGTGCGGAAGGACGCGCAGAAGACGGTCGCGCGGCAGACGAACAAGAACCTCCTCCTCTCCAAGGAGGCGTTCGTCGACAGCACGCCCGGCCTCGAGATCCTCGCGGACGACGTGAAGTGCAATCACGCGTCGACGATCGGGCAGCTCGACGACAACGCGGTCTTCTACCTCCGGTCCCGGGGCATCGACGAGGAGGCGGCCCGGAACATCCTGACGTACGCCTTCGTGGCCGACGTCGTGAACCAGGTGAAGGTCGCGCCGATCCGCATCAAGCTCGACCAGCTCATCCTCTCGCGCCTGCCGAAGGGAGCGGGACTCGGGGTGGCCTCATGAGGCGCGACCCGGTGATACGTCGATCGTCCCCACACGGTCGGCGCGGGGCGACCTGATGCCCGACCTCCGAGAGCTGTATCAGGAGACGATCCTCGACCACAGCAAGAGGCCCCGCAACTTCCACGAGCTCCCGGACGCGAGCGCGAAGGCGGTCGGCCACAATCCGCTCTGCGGGGACCGCGTGACGGTCTATCTGCGCGTCGATGGCGGCACGATCGCGGACGTCGCGTTCCTCGGCCAAGGGTGCGCGATCTCCAAGGCCTCGGCGTCGCTGATGACCGACGCAGTCAAGGGCAAGTCGACGGCGGACGCGCACGCGCTGTTCCAGCGGTTCCACAAGATGGTCACCGCCCGGCCGGACGATCCGGTGGACGCATCCCTCGGCAAGCTCGCCGTCCTGTCCGGCGTCTGCGAGTTCCCCGTCCGAGTGAAGTGCGCGAGCCTGCCATGGCACACGCTCGAAGCGGCGCTCGAAGCGAAGACGGAGACCGTGTCCCTGGAGTAAGGATGACGTCCGCCGACCTCCGCGGGACGGCCGCTCCGGAACAGGGCGGTCGCCTCGCGATTGGCGCGGGCCCGAGCGAGGACACGGTCGTTGGCCTGTCGAAGCGCCGCCACGAGCCCGATTGGATGCTCCGCTTGCGGCTGCGGGGCCTCGAGTCGCTTCGGTCCGAGGGCGTGCCCGCGTGGGCCTCGTTCTTGCGGGAAGTCGACTTCGACGGCATGATCGGCGCGGACGCCTCGCCGCCTCCGGTCCGGATCGAGGAGCGGGAGCCCTCTCGGACCCCTGGCCTCGGCGCGCTCGCCGCCTCCGAGGAGGCCTACCGCAGCTTGCGGAAGGGGCTCGAATCCCAGGGCGTGCGGTTCCTCGGGATGCCGGCGGCCCTCGCGAGCGTCCCCGATCTCGTGAGGGCGCATTTCGCGTCCGTCGTGGCAACGGACGATCATCCCCTCGCGTCGTTGAACTCCGCGTTGTGGACCGGCGGATCGTTCCTCTACGTGCCTCCCGACGTCCGCGTCGAGGTGCCGCTCCAGGCGGAGATCCGGGACGACTACGCCGGCGTCGAGCCGTTCGAGCGGAACGTCCTCGTCGCGGACCGCCACGCCGACGTGACGTACATCGAGGGGTGCACCGCGCCCGTCTACACGCCCGACGAGCTGCACGTTTCCGCGATCGAGGTCCTGGCGATGCCCGGTTCCCGCGTGCGGTACATCGCGTTGCAGAACTTCTCGAAAGGCGTCGACAACCTCGTCACGAAACGGGCGATCGTCCACGAGGGTGCCTCCGTCGAGTGGGTCGACATCAACCTCGGCTCGCGCCGGACGTGGAAGGTGCCTCGCGCGGATCTGCAGGGAGCCGGCGCCTCGGCGGAGTTCGTCGGCGTCGCCTTCGCGGGGCCGGGGCAGCACGAGGACATCGGGGCCGAGATGATCCATCGGGCCCCGCGCACCCGCTCCCGGATCGTGAACCACGGAATCGTCCGCGGCGGCGGCCATGCGAGCCTCCGGTCCGGCGTGCGGGTGGCGCCCGGAGCCACGGGCGTCACCTCCTCCGTGGAGTGGTCGTCCCTGATGCTCGATGCCGAATCGCGCGCGGAGACCGTGCCGTCGATCGAGGTCGACGAGGCGGACGCGGAGATCGTCCAGGACGGCTCCGTGCGGAAGGTGAGCGACGACATGCTGTTCTACATGACCTCCCGCGGCGTGACGAACGAAGAGGCTCTGCGCATGGTCGTCCTCGGCCTCGCCGGCATCGCGACGAGGCGCATCCCGGTCGAGTACGCGGTCGAGGTCGACCGCCTCCTGGAGCTGGAACTCGGAGGCGGCATCGGCTGACGAGAAGTCTCAAGTAGGGAGCCCGGCATCGGAAGGTGGAATGAAATGGCGAAACCCGCGAAGGTCCTGCTGAACGTCCCGAAGATCAAGGCGGACTTCCCGATCCTCCAGCGGACGATCCGCGACAAGCGGCTCGTGTACCTGGACAGCGCCGCGACGTCGCAGAAGCCCCGACAGGTCATCGACGCGACGTCGGACTATTATTCGCGTTACAACGCGAACGTGCACCGCGCGATCTACGAGCTCGGCGAGGAGTCGACGCGGGAGTACGAAGGCGCTCGGGAGAAGGTCGCCGCGTTCATTGGGGCGAAGTCTCCGAACGAGATCGTCTTCACGAAGTCGACGACGGAGTCGATCAACGTCATCGCGTACGGCTACGGCATCAAGGGGAAGATCGCGAAAGACGACGAGATCGTTGGCTCGGTGATGGAGCACCACTCGAACCACGTGCCGTGGCACTTTGTGAAGGACCACAAAGGGGCCGTCCTCAAGTACGTCGATGTGAACGACGACGGCACGCTGAAGATGGAGCAGTACGACGACCTCCTGTCGAAGCGGACGAAGATCGTGACGGTCGCCTTGTGCTCGAACGTCCTCGGGACGATCAACCCGGTCAAGGAGATCGTCAAGAGGGCGCACGAAGTCGGCGCGATCTGCGTCGTCGACGCGGCCCAAGCCGCCCCGCACATGCCGATCGACGTGCAGGACCTCGACGCGGACTTCCTCGCGTTCAGCGGTCACAAGATGCTCGGGCCGACGGGGATCGGCGTCCTTTACGGGAAACCGGAGCTCCTCGAGGCTACCGAGCCCCTGCTCGGCGGCGGCGAGATGATCCGCGAGGTCCACCTCGGATCGGCGAAGTGGAACGATGTTCCGTACAAGTTCGAGGGCGGCACCCCGAACATCGCGGGCGCGATCGGTCTCGGCGTGGCGGTTGATTATCTGTCGACCATCGGGATGGAAGCCGTCCGGGCGCACGAGATGGAGATCACGGAATACGCGCTCGAGAAGCTCGGCCGGCTCAAGGGCGTGCGGACGTTCGGTCCGAAGGACGTCACGAAGCGCGCGGGCGTCGTCTCCTTCACGATCGACAACGCACACCCGCACGACATCGCCTCGATCCTCGATGTCGAAGGGATCTGCGTCCGATCGGGCCACCACTGTGCGCAGCCGCTCATGGAACGCTTCGGCCTTCCCGCCACGGCGCGCGCGTCGTTCTACATCTACAACGACCTCGAAGACGTCGACGCCCTCGTCGCCGGGATCAAGCGGGTCCAAGAGGTCTTCGCCTGATGTCCGCGGCGTACGACCTATACCAGGAGCAGATCCTCGACCACTACAAGCATCCTCGGAACAAAGGGCCCCTGCCCGATGCGACGTACAATGCGCACGACTCGAACCCGCTGTGCGGCGACGAGGTCGTGCTGCACCTGAAGGTTGACGCGTCCCGGGTTGCGGAGGTGCGGTTCGAGGGCCAAGGCTGCGCGATCAGCCAGGCGAGCGCCTCGATGCTGACCACGATGCTCAAGGGCATCCCCGTCGCGGACGCGCAAACGCTGGATCGGGAGGCGATCCTGAAGAAACTCGGGATCCCGCTGAGCGCGGTCCGTCTCAAGTGCGCCCTCCTCCCCCTGCACGTCCTGAAACTCGCCCTCGGGAAGTCCTCGGACGTCGGGACGTGAGGCCGTCCGAGGTATGCGTGCCGACGCGAAGACGCGGGACGTCTCGCGCCTCGCGGACCGGATCGGACACACGCCGCTCCTTCCGCTCGACCGGATCGCGGCGCACGTCGCCCCGGGCGTCCGCATCTTCGCGAAGGCGGAGTGGTTCAACCCCGGCGGGAGCGTCAAGGATCGCGCCGCGCTCGGGATGCTGCGCGCCGCGGAAAAGGCCGGCCTGACGAAGGATCGCGTTCTCCTCGACGCGACCTCGGGCAACACGGGGATCGCGATCGCGATGCTCGCCGCGGCGGAAGGGTACCGGGCGACGCTCTGCGTGCCGGCGAACCTCGGCGTTGAACGCCGACGTATCCTCGAGGCGTACGGCGCGGAACTCGTGTTCACGCCCGCGTCCGAGGGGACAGACGGCGCCCAAGGGGCCGCGAAGCGGCTCGTCGCATCCCAGCCGAGCACCTACTGGTACCTCGACCAATACAACAACGAGGCGAACTGGCGCGCGCACTTTGAATCGACGGGACCGGAGATATGGAATCAGACGCGCGGACGCATCACCCATTTCGTTGCCTGCCTCGGCACGACGGGCACGTTCGTGGGCGTCGGGCGGTTCCTGAGGAAACAGAATCGTCGCACCGCGTTGGTGGCCGTCCAGCCGGACGGTCCCTTCCACGGGATCGAGGGGGTAAAGCACCTCGAGAGTTCGCGGGTCCCGGGGATCTGGGATCCCTCTCTCGTGGACGAGACGATGTCCGTCGCGACGGAGGACGCGCAGGCCGCAGTCCGTCGACTCGCTCGAGAAGCAGGTTGCCTGGTCGGCACATCGAGCGGCGCGGCCTTCGATGCTGCCATTCGGCTCGCGGAGCGAATCCGGAAGGGGCTCATCGTTGCTATGTTCCCGGACGGCGGCGCGATGTACCTCGGGGAACGGCACTGGGAGACGGCCCCATGACGATCGAGATTCCGAAGGCGGTCGTGCGGGCTATTGAGGACCACGGGCGAGACACGTTCCCCGAAGAGTGTTGCGGATTTCTCCTTGGCTACGTGGGCGAGCCGCGACGCGTCGTCGAGTCACGTCGCGCGAAGAACACCGCCTCGGAAGATCGCGAGCACCGCTACGTCGTCGACCCGCTCGAACTCCTCCACGCGGACAACGAAGCGCGGGCGAAAGGCCTCGAATTGATCGGGATCTACCACAGTCACCCGAACCACCCGGCCGCTCCCTCCGAGTTCGACCGGTCCCGTGCCGCGGGCTGGTACTACTACATCATTCTGCGCGTCGCCGACCGACAGCCAAAGGAGCTGACCGCATGGGTCTTCGACGAACGGACGAAACGGTTCGTCCCCGAAGACACCGTCCTTCTGACTCGGAGACCTGCGAAGCGGCCTCAGCCGGACAGCGAAAGTTAACCTTACCTAAAGTTAACGGCCGTCGCTTCCGAGAGACCAGCGATGGCCCCGGTGAGTTCGGCTGCGTCGCGTTATTCGGATCCGAATTTCCGGCGGGGCGAACCTTAAGTAGAGTACCGTAATGGTTGACGATCCGGAGATGCCGAGCGTCAAGATCATCATTCCGACGGCCCTGCGGCAGTACGCGGGCAACGAGGACATGGTCGATGTCGAAGCGGAGACCGTGCAAGAGGCGATGGGGGGCCTAGTCGGCCGGTTCGACCAGCTCCGCCGGCATCTCTACGCCGACGACGGCCGGCTGCGGAACTTCGTGAACGTCTATGTGAACGAGGAAGATATCCGCCACCTCCGGGACGACCGGACGGCTCTGAAGGAAGGGGACACGATCTCGATCGTGCCGAGCATCGCGGGAGGATCGTCCTCCCTCATGGACCGTCTCGCATCGAAACGGAAGGATGCTCTGTCCCCCTCCGAGATCAAACGCTACTCGCGCCACCTCATCCTCCCGGAGGTCGGGATGGCGGGTCAGCTGAAACTCAAGCAGTCGTCCGCTCTGGTCATCGGGGCGGGCGGGCTCGGGGTGCCCCTCACGCAATACCTCAGCGCCGCGGGCGTCGGTCGTCTCGGGATCGTCGACTTCGACGTGATCGACGAGACGAACCTGCAGCGGCAGGTCCTGTACGGCACGAAGGACGTCGGCCGCAAGAAGCTCGAGGTCGCGAAGGAGCGCGTCGCGCAGATCAACCCGAACGTCGACGTGCAGACGCACGAGGCGCGGCTGACCTCGGATAACGCCCTGGAGATCCTGAAGGACTACAACGTGGTCATCGACGGGACGGACAACTTCCCGACGCGGTACCTCGTGAACGACGCGTCCGTCCTCCTAAAGAAGCCGAACGTCTACGGCTCGATCTTCCGCTTCGAGGGCCAAGCGAGCGTCTTCGACGCGGAGAAGGGCCCGTGCTACCGCTGCCTCTACGCGGAGCCGCCGCCCCCGGGCCTCGTGCCCTCCTGCGCCGAAGGCGGCGTCCTCGGCGTCTTGCCGGGAATCATCGGATCGATCCAGGCAATCGAGGCGATCAAGGTCCTCCTGGGGAAAGGCGAGACGCTGATTGGCCGCCTGCTCGTCTTCGATGCGCTTCGCATGAAGTTCCGCGAGCTCCGCCTGCGGAAGAATCCGGCCTGTCCGGTTTGCGGCACGAACCCGACGATCAAAGAGCTCATCGATTACGAGGCGTTCTGCGGGCTTCGCGGTCCCTCGGAGCAGCTCGGCGAGGAATATCAGATCACGGTCGACGCGCTCAAGGAAAAGATCGAGCACGGCCAGGAAGTCGTCCTGCTGGATGTCCGGGAGCCGATGGAGTGGGAGATCGCCCACCTTGACAAGGCGGTGCTGATGCCGGTCGTGCAGGTGCCCGCGCGGGTGAACGAACTCAGCACGGCGGACGAGATCGTCGTGTACTGCAAGACGGGCGTCCGGTCCGGTCGGATCACAAACTTTCTTCGCGAACTCGGCTTCCGGAAGGTGAAGAACCTCGTGGGCGGCATTGACGAGTGGGCCGAACGCGTCGAGCCCGAGATGCCGCGGTATTGAAAGGGGAACAAGGCATAAGCGCCCGCCCGTCATCCGCCCGGCGTGGCGCTCGACCCCGGGACGGTCCACCGCTTCGCGATGCTCGAACGTGCCGTGAAGTCCTTCGCGAAGACGGGTCGCTTCGACGAGTCGTTGAAGCTCGTCGAGGAGCTCCTCGCAATCGCCCCAGAGGATGCGGGCCTCTCGAAGCTCAAGGTCCGCCTCGCCGCCGACCTCGTGAAGCAGGCCGTGCAGGCGCAGAAGATCGGCGCCGCAACGCAGATTGTCGAACTCGTCGAGGCAAGGATCCCGGCGGTCCATCTCGGGCAGACCGAGAAGGAACTCCTCGCGAAGACGAGGGAACAGGTCTTCTCGATGTAGGCCCCACAGATTTATGGCGGACCATCGGCCTGCTCCGACTCGATGTCGCCGCGACATTCCCACGACGACTACGTCAAGAACGTGGAGATGATGCGTCGAGAGAAAGACTACTTCTTCAAGGACGACCGCGAGTCCCCGATCCCGCACACCCTGCGCGCGAAGTTCGAAGGCCTCGCCTACTACCCGCCGGATCCCAAGTACCGCGTCCGAACGAAGCAGATCAAGGACCCGAATCCGCAGAAGGTCGTCCTTGCGACGTCCAAGGGCGTGCCTCGCGACATGATTCGCCACGGCGTCTTCGAATTCGAGATCGAAGGGACCAAGCAGCGCCTCGCCGCGTACAAGTCCCTCCCCCAACCGGGCCATCAACACGAGGACGAGAGCCTCTTCGTCCCGTTCCGCGACGCGACGTCGGGCAAGGAGACGTACGGTGCGGCGCGGTACCTCGACCTCGAGGAAGCTCCCACGGACGAGTACGTGATCGACTTCAATCTCGCGTACAACCCGTATTGCGCCTACAGCGAGGCCTACGTGTGCCCGTTCCCGCCGCGGGAGAACTGGCTCTCGGTCCCGATTCGGGCGGGCGAGAAGAACTTCCCCTTGAAAGCGTGACGTTCGGACGAGGACCTAGAGGTCCGGCCCGTCGAGCCACCCGAGCCGGCGGTCGCGGTTCGCCTCGATCTCCTCGGGCGCCTTGAAGTCCTGCTCGACCGTGGCGAGGCGGTTGATCAGGGCGCGGATCGCCTCGGCGGTCGGCGCGCGCACGTCGAGGCCCGCCAGCCCGAGCTGGCGCTTCACGATCGGCATGCCCGTCTCGACGCCGCCCATGCGGTAGCAGAAGTCCGTCATGATCTTGTCCGTCACCCGGATCAGGCGATCGACCGGCTCCTGCGGCGGCGTCACCAGGTCGATGTGCTTCACGGCGTGATGGGCCGCCCGCAGGATCTGATCTCCGAGGGCCTTGAAGGCAGACTCGACTTTGTCGCCCGTCTTCGCGGAGGTCAGGATGCCGGGGCAGGTGTACTTCTGCGCGAGGAAATACAGGTACTCTTCCGCCCAGACGCGGTCCTCGGCCAAGTCGGACTTGTTCGCGGCCAGGACCATCGGGATGACGCCGGCGAGGCGCCAGACCGCGGGCATCCAGTAGTCGTCGATCGCGCGGCGGCTTTCGGCGCTCGTCACGTCGTACACGACGAGGACGCCCTGGGCGCCCTTGATCGCGGTCTCCTGGACGCCGCTGTATCCTTTCTGTCCGAGGACGTCCCAGATCTGCATGATCATCTCGACCTCGTCGAGGGCCGAGCCGACGTTCACACTCTTCTTCGAGACCTTCGTGCCGACGGTCGTGATGTAGTCGTCCGAGTACTGGTCGACGACGAATCGGCGGACGAGCGATGTCTTTCCGACGCCGCCGTCGCCGAGGAGGACGACCTTGACCTTGAACGGTTCCCGGGCCATGGAGGGCGCTCCGCCATCCCGCAGGTCCCTTCTTTAATCGTTCCCCGTGGTTCTCAGGGACCGGATTATTGACCGCGGAGGAGGGCGCCGAGCGGTCTCCGGGGCGAGGTTGCGCCAGACTGCGGCGAACGCCTCCCCGCCCCGACGCGCTCACTCCCGGGTGGACTCGACCTCGTGAATCCAGTCGCAACGGACCCCGATTTTCGCGTGGTGCTTCTCGATCGCTTCCACGTCCGGCGCGTCGAGCACACAATACAGCTTGTTCTCCGCCTCGCTGTACAGGATATCGTGGTGGCTCACGCCGAACTCGTCCGTCGGAGAGCGTTGGGCCTCGCGAAGTTGTTCCGCCGTCAGGGGATTCATGGCATGTGCGTCGATGAACTTAGGCATCGGGAGGGAATCGATCGCGCAGTACAAAGACATTCGCCCGCTGCCAATGGGTTCGAGGATGGCGAACCGCGCCTGGCTCCATCTAGAAGTCGTCCGTGGGATACTGGACGAAGCGGCCCGAGGTTCCTCCGAAGAGCCGGGGCAGATCGGCGGCGAGGAGCTCGCCGGTCAGGGAAAGGGCCATCGTCGAATCGGGGATGGGCCCATCCACGGCGTAGCCGAGGCGGCGGAATCGGGCCGCGTCCTCTTCGGCCGTGATCCAGTTGACGGTCACGAGCTCCCGCCGCGAACGCGATTCCATGAGCGTTACCGCGGCGCGGAAATCCCGGAAGCTCGGTGCGACGACCTCCTCCATCGTCACGCCGTCGTGCGGTCGCGTGCGGAGGTACCCGACGACCTCGCGTCCACGAACGAGGACACGAAATCGCTCGAGGTAGTCGTGACGCCGGCGGAGGCTCCATTCGAGGAACTTGGCCGGCCGCTCCGTCCATCCGAGCATCTTCCGGGTGTGCGCACGATAGAGGGCATGGATCGCTGGCACGTCGCGCCGCGATGCGGTACGGAGGCGGTATCCCTTGGGTGGGGTTCGACCGGTCACTCGTCGCACGCCGTTTCGGAATGGCGCCAGATCCACATAGCTCATCTTCGCGTAGACGTGATACCCTCGGATGTTGCGGCTCGTCGTCAACGTCGAGATTCGAAACCCGAGCTCGCGGAAGCGCGTGTGGGCCGCCTCCATGAGGCGATGGGCGAATCCTTGCCCCCAAACGGACGGATGCGAGCAGACGCCCGCCACGCCGCCGACCTCCTCGACGCCGCTCGCCAAGCGGACGGGGAACCGCAACGGAACGACCTGCGCGAGGATCCGACCGCGTTCCTCCGCATAGAGGGCGAACTCCTTCAGGTACCGGGGGTCGCTCGACCGGACCCGACGGATCGTCGCCTCGTCCCACGCGCTCCCGAACGCGACGAGGCTGAGCCGGAACGCATCGACCGGGTCGATCTCGTCGTACGTGCGCACCCTCATGGTCCGACAACCGCGCGGGGAGGGGGATTTGAACCCCCGAGCGCAGAGCGCACGGGGTTAGCAACCCCGCGCCCTACCAGGCTAGGCGATCCCCGCAGGCGCGGCCCATCGAGGACCGAGCTATAAACGCTTTCGGGACTCGCCCGCTCCAGGTCCGCGACGCCGCGGTCCATCGGAGAAAATCGTCGGAAGCCGCAAACCTGCGCTTCGTTGGACGATTGTCGAGGACAACATTATTACGCCGGGTGCTTCGTGAGGAATGCGACTCCTTCGTAGGATCGCGAGGCATGGGCTCCTGCGTCGCGCCCGGTTCGTCCTTGCGAATCGCGTTGGGTTCGGTGACCATGACCCTCCTCCTCGTATCGAACCGCCTCCCGGTTACGCTGAAGCGGGTCGGGGACCGGCTCGACGTCCGCGTGAATCCGGGCGGCGTCGCGGCGGGCCTCGCGTCGTTCTACCGGGAGCACGGCGCGCGCTGGTTTGGCTGGCCCGGCGATGTCGACCCCGCCGAGTCTCCCGAAGTCGCAACGCGACTTGAGGAGGAGTTCGATTGCCATCCCGTGTTCCTCTCTCGAAAGCTCGCCCGGTCGTTCTATGCCGGCTTCTCGAACGGGACGCTGTGGCCCCTGTTCCACTCCTTCTCGACGTACGCGCGGTACTCGGCGTCGGAGTGGGCCGCGTACCGCGAGGTGAACGAGCGCTTCGCTGACGAAGTGGCGCATGCGCTCCGGCCGGATGACGTCGTATGGGTTCACGACTACCAGCTGCTCCTCGTGCCGCAGATGATCCGCGAGCGCGCCCCGGACGCGCGGATCGGCGCGTTCGTCGGGAGCGTGCGGCGCGGCCTCGGATACGAGAGTCGCATCGGGACGATCACGGCGGAACACCGCGTCGTCCAGGCCGACGTCTTCCCGCTGGGGATCGACGTCGAGACGTTCGCCTCCGCGCCGGTCGGACCGGCGGCGGTCCGTTCGATCGCGCGGCTCCGCAGGGCCCTCGGGTCGTCGAAGCTCCTCTTCTCGATCTCCCGCCTCGACTACACGAAGGGCATCCCGGAGCAGCTCGAGGCGTTCGGCCGGTTCCTCGAGTCGCATCCGGAGTGGCGCCGCAAGGTGGCGTACGTCCTCGCCGTCGTCCCGTCGCGGGAGCGCGTGGCCGAGTACGCCCGCCTCAAGCGGGAGATTGACGAGCGGGTCGGCCGGATCAACAGCCGCTACGGGACGCTCGCGTGGACGCCCATCCGGTATCTGTACCGCCAGCTCGACTTCGAAGAGCTCCTGGGCCTCTACCGGGCGAGCGACGTCGCGCTGATCACGCCGCTCCGGGACGGGATGAACCTCGTCGCGAAGGAGTACGTCGCCTCGAGACAGGACCCGAACGGCGTCCTCATCCTGAGCGAGATGGCCGGTGCCTCGCGGGAGCTGCTCGAGGCGCTCGTCGTGAACCCAAACGATGTGGACGAGATCGTGAGTGCGATCGGCCGCGCCCTGACGATGCCCGTCGAGGAGCAGGCGGCCCGCATCCGGGCGATGCAGGACCGCCTCCGACGATACGACGCGCGGACCTGGGCGATGCGGTTCCTCGAACGTTTCGATGACGTCGTCCGGCTCTCCGAGGACCTCGCGGTCAAGCGACTCTCCGCCGCACACACGGATCAGATCCGCCAAGCTTACCGCACCGCAAGGAGGCGTCTCCTCCTCCTCGACTATGACGGCACCCTCGTCCCGTTCTCCATCGATCGCGATGCGGTCCCCCCGGACCTGCGGGTCGCCCGAATCCTCAAGGACCTCGCGTCCGACTCCGCAAATCATGTCGCGTTGGTGAGTGGCCGCTCCCGCCGGGATTTGGCCCGGTGGTTCGGCGAGATCCCCATCACCCTGATTGGGGAGCACGGCGCATGGGTGCGCGACCGCGGGGACCCCGAGTGGAAGGCGATGCTCTCCGCGGACGTGGAGTGGAAGGATCGGGTGCGGCCGTTCATCGATCGCTTCGTCGAGCGGCTGCCCGGCTCCGCCGTCGAAGAGAAAGACTTCTCGCTCGCATGGCACTACCGGTCGGTCGACATCGAGACGGGGACGGCCGCGGCGAGGGAGCTCGTCGACGTCTTGACGTCGCTCACCGCGAGCCTCGATCTGCAGGTGCTGTCCGGGAATCGTGTCGTCGAGATTCGCCGCGGTGGAGTGAACAAGGGCACGTACTTTGCGACCCGTCTCTCCGGGGAGCCGTGGGACTTCCTCCTCGCGGCGGGCGACGATTGGACCGACGAGGCGATGTTCGCAGTCCTCCCGCCCACGGCGTTTTCGGTCCGCGTCGGTCTCGCTCCGTCTGGAGCGCGCTTCAACGTGGAGGGCGACCGTGACGTGATCGAGCTGCTCGAGTCCCTGACGAATCCGCCGGCATGACAACTCGTACCATAGGTTCAAGAACGGGTGGAGGGGTTGAACTTCGGCGGGCCCCGTTCGGGTCCGCCCCGAGGAATCGGATTTGTCGGCGCTGCCGTCAAAGAGGCCGTTGACGCGTCGCGAGTGGATTGAAACCGGTCTCGTGCTAGGAGCCGCAGCCGCCGCACAGGCGGCGGAGGGGTGGGCGGTGCTGAGCCTCGCCCGGACGCTCCTTCCCGCCCCGATGCCGTTCAATAGAATCGTCGAGGACCGGCTCATGTATACGAAATTCCCGACCGATCAATGGTGGAATTCGAGGGCGGGAACCGCGGTGCGGGTAACGGACTTCGCGGAATGGCAAGGTGCGACTGCGGTCTGGAAGGGGCTGTTTCGCGCGGACGGCACCTATGTCCCGCGAACCGGCTTCCCGGCCCTGATAATTCGAGTCCTTCGCGGCGGCACGTATTTCCGGTCCCCCGATCCAGGCCCGTACGGGCTCCCCGCCGGGTTCAATCTGTTCTACGACGATCCCTTGCGCAACATCCGGATTGTGGCGCTCTTCGACCGATGCACACACCTCTGTTGCTACCCGGGGTGGCATGTGGTCTCCGATCCGCCGCCACCGCGGACTTACACCGTGTCGCCGCCGACGTACGACGTGTACGGGCAGGACCCGGTGTACTGCGTGTGCCACGACTCGCAATTCGATCCGCTTCTCCTCGTCGGCGACGTGAACCCATTGAACGGCACAGGGTTCGTCGGCGCGCAGGTGGTGCATCCCCCCGCGACGTACTCGATGCCCGTCATCCCGATCCGAGCGATCTCGGACGAGCTGCACGGCGGGATGTCCGATCCCCGTTGGTATCAGTACTGCTAGCCCCGAGGACTCCATACGAAGGCAAGTCGAAAGACTCATATAGCCCGCTCCGGTATCTGTTGAAAGACTCGGCAAAGGCGACGAACTATTCGAGTCACCGTCGCCCGAGTCCGTGGTGGCCGCTTTCGGCGAAGGCCCCGATTTGTGACGGGCCCCCTTCTGACGCGGCCGACACTGTGGAGGTTTGAGAAACCCGCGCCCTTTGCAGGGCGCGTGCCCTCTCGAACCCGACGCTCGCGATCAAGGCAGAGGTATGTTCGAGCTACCTCGCCAAGATTCCTTTGAGATGGCGTAATATCCGTCGCGCGAGATCAACTCCGGTTGATCCTGCCGGCGGGCACCGCTATGGGAGTTCGCTTAAGACATGCGAGTCGAGAGGTGCAAGACCTCGGCGGACGGCTCAGTAACACGCGGATAATCTGCCCTCAGGTGGGGAATACTCTCGGGA
>WNGJ01001353.1_pt1 | contig 35389 bp, 33 predicted proteins | sample 5400611 | NCBI WGS metagenome assembly WNGJ01 (sample SAMN13153375, study PRJNA577476) | soil metagenome | isolation source: 40 cm soil or saprolite under Garry oak tree replicate 1 | place: USA:California | collected 2016-06-15
GCTATACTATGCCAATAACAACGTATAACTCAACTGGCCTTGTTCCCGAAAAAGTTCTAGTGGAATAATTGAATAATCAAAGTCATATATGCGAGGCAAACTATGTCTGAGCAAGATTACGGCACGCAGGAAGAGAACGGCGACTCTTCCGAAGAAGAATACGATTATGCTCGTGAACCTGAACCCGATGCGTATACCATCCGAAATAATGAACAGCGCTCCCGGTACTTCCTGGCGGCCATGAGCTTTCTACTTGCCCTGCTCTGCCTGAGCGCGTACCTCAACCGCCTGCCCTCCATCAACAGCTCGCTCCTGCAACTTGGCGTGATCGGCTTTGCAGCTATCGGCATCTTTTTCCTTTTACGCAGCAGAATCGCTTACCAGCACAGCTACACCCCGACAGTCAACCGGCGTGCCGCGTTCGACGATGACTTCGTGGATGAAGATAACCATGCATACGATGAGCCTTTTGAAGATGACAACGATGATGACGCTGTCGATGCCCACAATGGACATCCCGACCAGGGTGGAATTACCCTGGAGTTCGAGCAAGATGAAGCACACGAGAATGAACAAGAAGATCATGACGACGGCGATGAACTCACACCCTTTGAATTGCTCGTCCAGGAAGCGCTCTCCACTATTCCCGAAGAGTTTCAAGAGCGCATGGACAATGTGTTTGTGCGCGTAGAATACGAGCCTGGAGTAGAGGTGTTAAAGCGTGTCGGCACAAAAGAAGGGTATACGCTACTGGGACTTTACGAGGGTACTCCCCTGACTACCTATGGTTCCCGCTATAGTTCACAGCCGGAGACGATTACCATCTACCAGCGCACCATCGAGAGCTATTGTCACGGAGACCCCGACCGCATTCGCGAGCAGGTACGGCATACCGTGCTGCATGAAGTGGCTCATCATTTTGGTATCGACCACGATGAGATGCCCATCTGGATTCGCTAATAATTACCTGGCAACAACGACGACTTTCAGCGCATCGCCCGGTTTCGCCACCAATTGAAAAGCCCGAACCGCATCTTTCAAGGGAAAATGATGTGTAATCACGCTCTCTGGCCGTATGCGCCCACTGCGCAGCAAATCTAGCGCATGCCGTGTTTCGTAGGGACCCGCGGAATAACTGGTACGCAAGCTAATTTCCTGGAAAAAGAGCGTATTGGGAGTTACAGGTAACAACGCTTCTGGTGGTGGAGGCGCGAAAAGTAGAACTGTCCCGCCTGGCCCTACCAATTCAATGCCTTGCTGCATTGCGCTGATACTGGAGGGCGTAACGATTACAACATCCGGTTTGCGCCGGTCGTTCAGCGCGTGAATTTGATCAACGACCGTTCCTGTTTGCGGATCAAGCGCATAGTCTATCCCTACATCCAGAGCGCGTTGGCGACGATAAGCGATTGGATCGACAATCATCACGGGCACCGCGCCGCGCTGTTGTGCCAGTTGCGCCAGCATCAGGCCATTACTGCCCGCGCCCAATACCAGCACACTATCGCCTGGCCGGATGGCGGCGCGATCTATACCACGCACGCAGCAGGCCAGCGGCTCAATCAGTGTAGCCGCCTCAAAGGAGAGCTCATCCGGTATGGACAATACATCAAGCTGTACATTCAGGGCCGGAACGCGGATATATTCAGCCAATCCACCAGGATAGAGACGAGTTGCGCGAAAAGTAGGGCATTGTGAAAACGATCCGCGCCGGCAGAAGTGGCAGACCATACAGGGGACGTGATGATGCAGAAATACGCGCTGACCCACCGCGAATTGCTCGACGCCCTCACCCACTGCCGCCACAATACCAACGGGTTCATGCCCAGGATAGAGCGGAGCGCGTGGTTTCATATACCATTCCATCACATCGCTGGCGCACAATCCACAGCCGCGCATCTGCACCAGCAGCTCGCCAGGACCAATGGCCGGAATGGGCAATTCCACGACGCGGATATCATCATTGCTATGGTATTCAACAGCAAACATCTTGTTCACCGTTGAGCCGGGACGACGCACAGGAAACCAAACGGCTCGTCGCCAAGCGTGAAGAATTGATGGATTTCATTGCCCGGAATGTAGACCACGTCACCCGCGTGCAGTTCGTGCTGCCCCTCACGCTGGCGCAGGTGCGCGCAACCATGGAGCACATAGACCCCATGTTCATGTGCATGTTGATCGAGCGAGGTATGCCCACCGGGCTGCACCGCGAAATAACGCATGTGGAAGCTGGGTGAATGTTCGTCTGTGCCTATGAGTACCTGACGGGTGGCATGATCTGCGCCGCTATTTTCAGGACCATAAGCGCGAACAGGCACATCTTGCCAGCGTAGTTCGCCGTTTTCCAAATGACTCAAGTGGTGAATGATGGTCATCTTATTCTCCTTCATCAATTTTTTCATGAACTACTATTCAGTCAGGGCCAACCAGACATAAGCCGCGCCGCTATCAGTTGAGACGATGCGTTTTCCATCGGGCGACCACGAGACGGAAGCCATCGAGGGAGCCCCGTTCCAGTTTACTCCCCGGTATGAGAGCAGGAGTGTCGCTATAGTAATATTCCAAACCTCTACCCCGTTACCACTTGTAAAGGCAAGATGTTTGCCATCGGGAGCCCATGAGATCGTAGATATCAGATAGACTGAACTCAACTCGGTGAACAAAAGCTTACCCGTACCTGCATCCCACACCTGGAATTTCCCGTTACCCACAGACGCGATTTGTCTGCCATCTGGTGACCACGTTATACCCTGCACCCCTTGTAGTTGCGCCGGAGGGGCAAGGAGAACTTTCCCCGTGATAGCATCCCAGACCTGCACCTGCCCACTCAGGTCCACCACGGCAACACGTCTACCATCGGGCGACCAGGAAATGGTGTTTACTCCTGCTAATTGCTTTTGAGGGGTGAGCAGGATATGCCCCTTAGTTGCATTCCCGATCTGTATCATTCCTTTGGAGTCCACTAGAGCTATACGTTTGCCTCCTGGCAGCCAGGTTACACCGGTGATAGTCTGATCATGCCCTGTGTAGCTTGCGATGGTTGTACCTGTAGCAACATTCCAGATCAAAACCTTCCCATCTTTGCTTACAGAAACGATTTGCTTTGCATCAGGCGACCAGTCTATGCTCGTGACACCGCTCGTACCTGGATGCCCTGTGTAGGTAACGAGCCTGGTTCCTGTGACAGCATCCCAAATCTGTACCTTTCCATCCACGCCCGCAGAGGCAATCCGGTTGTCAACGGGTGACCAGACTGTGCTTGAGAACTCATTCACGTGAGTAACAAACGTGGCTCCCACAGAGGTATCCCAGACCTGGATGGTCTGATCATCCCCCGCAGAGGCAACATAGCGACTATCAGACGACCAGGCGACGGCGTTTACTATCCCATTATGTCCTTCACAGGACAGCCTGAGAAGTACTGGAGTTCCACCGCCTCCCGACAATGGATTATTGGTTCCTGCTCCCACATGCTCATCTCCAAAAGATGGGAGGGCAGAAGTGTTTTCTAACCGGGAAAAGTCCCAGATAGAAACATTTCCGTCGTCTTGACTCGCGGCAATATACCTGCCATCCGGCGCCCAGGCCACATTCAGCATGTTACTCTGGGCTACGAATTGGACGAGGAGAGAGCCTGTCGAGGCATTCCAGATTGACAGCATATTACTCGCTGAGGCAATATCCTTTCCATTCGGTGACCAGGCAATAAGTAGATTACCTTTATCCTCTTCAAAGACCTGAAATGTGGTGAGAAGAGCAGCCGAGATAGCATTCCACACTCGTATATTTCCATCAACGCTTGCAGACGCAAGTCGACGACCGTCTGGTGACCATGCAACCGCATCCACGAAGTCAGCATGATCTCTGTAGGTGAGGATATGAACGCCTGTCGAGGCATTCCATACCTGTACTGTTTTATCTTCCCCAGCCGTGACAACTCGCCTGCCATCGGGCGACCAGGCGATGGCTAAGACCTTACGGGTATGCCCTTGATACGTGAGAAGAGGGAGTCCGGTGGCAGCATTCCATACCTGGGCCATTCCATCCGCACTTGCCGAAGCGATATACTTTCCATCAGGCGACCAGGCCAGGTCAATCACCCTGGTGTTTTGCATCTGATAGGTCAAGAGCGGAGTTTCTATAGAAGCGCGTGTCACGCGCGTAGCAGACCAGAGTTGCACAATCCCATCGGCATTGGCAGAGGCGATGAATTTTCCATCGGGTGACCATATAACACGCTTCACTGCACTACTGGTAGGGTGCAGTAGAACAGGCACGTATACTGAGGCCTGGGAAGAAGCTGGAGGGAAGAAACCCGGTTCTGTAATGGGGATATCAGGCAAAGTCCCGATTGGTAAACGCGATCGACGCAGGGCGATAGTTCCTCCAACAATCAGGCCTCCCACGGCTACTCCCAGGCCTAGCAAACCAAACAGCATGTTGCGACGTGACAGGCGAAGGGATGCAGGAAATGGCTGAGGCTGCTTTGCCAGTTCAGAGAGGACTTCTCCCCGCTTTGCGCGGATATCTTCATTCCCCGGTTCAAGTTCAAGGGCGCGCTCAAAGTCAACGAGCGCGCGATCATATTCTTTCAAGAGCAGGGCCACCTCTCCTCGCTTAGCGTAGAGAGAGGCATCTGCCGCGGGAAGTAGGCCCGGATGTTCGGTCATCTTCAGCGGCGGTACAAATACATAGCTGAGTAACAAACCAGCAGCGCCTGACATGAGAATAGACCCCAACCAGATATGAATCGGCCACCAGATACCTTTGAACAGTTGAAGATCGAGAAAGTACAACAGGAACAAACAAATGGGCACGACAAACACAAACAGGCGGAGAGGGCCAGGGCGGTCTACTGACGGCTTTAAGAGCCTGTAGAAACTTTCAGCAGCCAGGCCGCCCAGAACTGCCGCAGGTATCAAGAAATAGAGATCCGCGAGTATACTGGCCAGTGAGAGGCTCACGGCGAACGTTATGGTGAAGGCTCCCAGTGGCAGCCTTTGTCGTCGTATGATAATCAGAGTCATTCCTATCAACAGCATCGTCTGTAGCAAAATGCTGATCACTCCCCAGGACTCAACGAGATCAGTCAGATACACGTAATAGGGTCCAATCCCTACTGGCCGGTACCCTGTTGTAGCTGGAAGCGTAACAAAGGGATGAGCATACGAAGTGATAAAGGCAAGGGCAGAGAGCATGAATGTGATTGAGATGACCATAGGAAGTTGTGAAAACCAGCCAGGCTTCAAGGTGGTCTCTGGACGCAGCCAGGCCGCCCGCAGCGGGCCACTGACAATGAACAGGCCGCCGGTGGCAAGCAGGAGGTGTGTTGGACTGAGCAGCGTCGCCAGTTGAACCTCAAAGCCGAAGAAGGCATGCCACAAGAAGTCACCAATGCCCCCGATGCCAAAAATTGCGACACCCAGGATCGAAATTCCATACCCTGGAGGAAGAGCAGCCCACCAGGGGTAGCCTTTGCGGAGGTTGCGTACGAACATCAGCACGAGAAAAATCGCTACAGCCAGGAAACCGGAGTAGAGGACGGCATGCCAGGGGGTAAAGAAGGTATCTATAATATTAAAGTGATTATGCGCCCAGCCATCGATATACACGCCAACCATAAGCCAGCTACAAAGGAGAAGCATGATCCAATCAAATCTGACACTACCAACCACTGGTTTGTGGATGACTACCTGCCTCACCTGCTCTTCCGGCGGTTTTGCAGACATGTTTGGATCCTTCCGGCATCTCTTCACGAGAGACATAGGTACGAGTTAAGAAACGCTACAGGTAGAGTATAACCGAATACCACCTGCATTTGTAGCCTCAAGAGAGTACCAGGAAATGCTATTCCTTCAGCTACACGCAACAACTATATTGATAGACGTAAGGAGTACAGAATTATCAATGACAGGAAATTTCGGTTTGGCAGGCCGGTTTGTTCGCTTTGCTTCTGGAGGATCCGAAATAGTCTACTCTTCCCTCGTTGGTCGCCAGATCATGGTATAGCCTTTGTCGGATGGGCGTTGCCATTACTGCGGTCGTCATTGCTATTTGGATGATGTATATCTACCGGCATTATGGAGTTTGGGCCATGGGGAAGAAGAAAACCAGCCAGGAATGAGTAGAATCTCAATGGAAGTCAGTGTCTCGCAGCACAACTTGCACCTCCGCCGCCGTTTCCGCCTTGAGCAGTTCCTGCGCCCGTTGCTGCCAGTAAACCATTGTGTGTTCGTGCAGCGCCGCTTTCACATTGAGCATGGCTGGCGCACTCATACTGAGTTCTTTAACACCCAGGCCAGCCAGTAGCGGCCCGATACGCGGGTCAGCCGCCAGTTCGCCGCAGACAGCCACCAGTTTACCGTGCAACAGGCCTGCACGCACCACCATATCGATGGAACGCCATACCGCCGGTTCCAGCGTGCCAAACATACTCATGACGCGGTTATTGGTGCGGTCAGCCGCCATCGTATATTGAAAGAGATCGTTGGCTCCAATACTGAAAAAATCTACTTCTCGTGCCAATACATCGGCCATCAGCGCTGCGGCGGGTGTCTCTACCATGATCCCTACCTGCGCAGGCGACGAAACCACCACATCCTCATCTTCAAGTTGCCGTCTCACATCATCATAAATAGCGCGCAGGCGACGTACTTCTTCAACCGTTGCGATCATCGGAAACATGATCGCCAGGTCTACACCAGTTGCGACGCCTGCCCGCAGAAGCGCGCGTAGTTGCTGGCGCAAAAGTTCTTCATGCGCCAGGTGAATGCGCGCCCCACGCAACCCAAGCGCCGGGTTCGCCTCCTGCAACACACCAATGAGCGGTTCCAACGCGGGAAAGGGTTTATCGGCCCCGGCATCAAGGGTACGCGCTATTATGGTTTTGCTGAATTTCGCCTGCTCTGCAAACGCCTGGAAAAGTTCCACATAGCTGGCGAATTGCTCCTGCTCACCGGGAAAGACCTGCCGTCCACCAAAAAGAAACTCCGTGCGCAGCAGGCCAATACCTTCGGCCCCCAGTTCGACAGCGGCACGCGCCCCCTCCACATCACCAACATTGGCAAAAACCTGCACTTCCTGGCCATCAGCCGTTGAACCGGGACGATTACGCCAGCGCGTCTCGTTCTGTGTCCTGCGCGCCTTACGCTCCTGCTGCTGTCGCCGCATGGATGAACGCAATACACGCTCCTGCTCGTCATCCGGTTGAGCATAGATCAATCCCTGCGTGCCATCAATAGCGAGCTGCTGACCATCGCTGAGCGTCTCTAAGAGACGCGGATCGCAGCCCGCGACGGATGGAATTTCCAGGGCGCGAGCAAGAATGGCCGCGTGCGTTGTTGGTCCACCAACAACGGTACAGATGCCGAGAATAGTATCGGGGCGAAAACCGGCTGTATCTGAAGGAGTGAGATCATGCGCGACAATCAAGACAGGAGTATCATCCCCATGCAAAGCGGCAACGCCTTCAGCACAGAGATGGCGTATCACACGGGAGACAACATCGCGAACATCGGCAGCGCGAGCAGACAGGGTCTCATTCTCTAGCGCCTCAAGCTCCCGCGCCTGCTGTTCTGCAACCTCTTGCAGCGCCGCGGCGGCAGTGAAATGCTGCGAAGTAATAAGATGCTCGATTTCGGTTAAAAGTTCTGGATCTTGCAGCATCAGTTGTTGCGCTTCAAATATATCCGCCTCTTGTTGTCCTACTGTCTTTGCCACATGCGCGCTCAGTTCGCCTAACTCATCTATCGCTTCATCTAGAGCTTCGCGCAAACTCTGCCGTTCAACTTCAACCTGCTGGGGATGAATCTTCGTTATTTCCAGGTTCGATATGCTGGTTCTGTGGATGCGTACAGGGCCAATAGCGATACCTGGCGAAATAGGCATTACATGTAGAGCGCTATTTGATGGTGGAGGCTCACTCGGCATACCTGAACTCACTCCTCTTCATCAAACTTGCGGCGTGCAAGGCTGGTCAACGTTTCTACCGCCTGCTCGGCGTCCTCCCCCTCAGCATGCAATACAAGCGTGTCACCAAGCGCTGCTCCTAGTTTGAGTACTCCCAGGATGCTCTTCGCATTGGCAGTTTTCTCACCGCACTGTACCGAAATCCGCGCCTGAAACTGCGCAGCGGTCTGTACCAGCAGGCGGGCAGGTCGTGCGTGCAGGCCAACTTTATTGGTAATGACGAGACTGGTCTCCACTATTGACACGTTCTTAGTCCTTTGCTATACGTTGGAAGTGTGTGACTTCGGTAGGGTATACGCGCTGGCCGCCGCCTCAGCTACCTCTTGCAAACTGTTCCCAATAGAAGCCTCCACCGCCGCGATCACTGCTCCCTCGACAAGCGGTGCGGGACTGATCAAGACGGGATGCGGCGAATCTTGTCGAAACGCTTCAACAGCCATCTCAGTTGCCATGACCGCGCTCCCCAGGTCGAGCAATACCAGGATGCCATCAGGCCCATCCACCTGGTGCAGGGCAGCAGTAATCCTCTCGACAGAGGTGCCTAACCTCCCGTCTGAACTACCACCAGCCACTGCGATGCCTACTTTCCCCTGGGCCATCTGCTCCGCCAGTTCAGCCACACCCTCGGCCAGGCGAGCGCTATGCGATACGATTACTAAGCCAACCGGCATGGACGTGTCTCCTTTGTTTACCCTCACCCACAGGTATCCGCTAACGCTTTCAGTATCAACCAGCTAGAGGTCGCTCCCGGATCCTGGTGTCCAATACTGCGCTCACCAAGATAGCTGGCGCGCCCCTTAGTCGCAAGCATGGGAATCGTAGCCTTCATACCCTTTTCGGCGGCTTCACTGGCACGACGCAAAAGTTCTGAGAGGCCAAGATTTTGCGCCTCTGCTTCTTTCGCGGCAGCCAGTGCGGGGGTAAGCGCATCAACCATGGTCTTCTCGCCGGGCTGAGCTTTTCCGCGCGCCTTGACGCCCTCTAGAGCAACTTCCAGCAGATTGACGACATCCGCTTCGTAGAGTTCGTGCTTGCCGGAGGTTGCCATACCTGCGCGTAAGAAAGCCGTTCCATACAGCGGTCCACTTGCACCGCCGACCGTCGAAACCAGGGTGGTACCGACCGTTTTGAGGATTGAGCCAATATCTATAGCCGCTACCGTAGGCAATTTTTCAAGCACCGCCTTAAAACCACGATCCATATTGATGCCATGATCGGCATCCCCAATGGGAGAGTCAAGTTGCGTGAGAAACTCACGATTTTCGTGCAGCACCAGTGCGACCTGGTTAATCCAGCGCACGGTATCCTCTGTTGTAATTGGCATAGTCTCCTCCATGATGCTCAGGGGTGAACCCTGTACTCATCTATATGCTAATAGCACAATTTCATCTCGAAAGGTACCCTCAAGGGTTGCTGTTCCCTGAGAAACAAGCTGCTCTTGAAAGGGGCTGGCGTCCACTACCTGTCCCGATACATTGTACTATGCAATCTATTCGTAGGGACACGAATTATCACGTCCTGCTACCTGGATTGGCTACCGGATGAGGACGCGATATATCGCGTCCCTACGAATCATATGTAAGCACAAGGTTCACACCTGCCTCATGCACTTACATACCCCAACGCAGCGCGGGAGTATGCACAGGCGCATCCCAGTAGCGGGTCAATTCATCATCGAGCCGCAACAGGGTAATCGAGCAACCAGCCATTTCGAGCGAGGTGATATAGCTGCCAATGAGCGAGCGGGAGATCGTGATATCCCTGCCGCGCAAAATTTTAGCAAGTTCTCCAGCAACAACGTACAGCTCGATCAAAGGAGTACCGCCCATGCCATTGACGAAGGCCAGCACTCGCTCGCCGGCTTTCAGGCCAAGATCCTCAATAATCGGGTTGGCGAGCATTTCTGTGACCTCGGCGGCGGAAGCGAGCTTGACACGACGACGGCCAGGCTCCCCATGAATGCCGATGCCAATCTCCATTTCGTCTTCACCAAGCTCAAAGGTTGGCTTGCCCGCCGCAGGAACGGTGCAGGATGTCAAAGCCATACCCATGCTGCGGCCCTGATCATTCACCTTACGCGCCAGTTGCGCGACCTGCGCCAGTGGTGCGCCCGCCTCTGCCAGGCCGCCCACGATCTTTTCCAACAACACGGTAACGCCTACACCGCGTCGCCCAGCCGTCCAGGTGCTATTCTGCACAGCTACGTCGTCATTGGTCACGACGCTTTCTACCTCGATCCCTTCAGCCGCAGCCAATTCAGCCGCCATCTCGAAGTTCAGTACATCACCCGTGTAATTCTTGACGACATGCAGCACACCTGCGCCGCCATTCACAGCCTGGGTTGCGGCAAGCATCTGATCGGGTACCGGAGAGGTAAAAACGGCTCCAGGGCAAGCTGCATCGAGCATACCGTGACCAACAAAGCCGCCGTGCATTGGCTCATGACCACTTCCACCACCAGAGATGATGCCCACCTTGCCCCGCACCGGAGCATCGGCACGCACAATAATCTGGTTTTTGTAATCGACACGCAGTAATTCGGGATGCAGCGCTTCCATACCAGCCAGCGCCTCTGTTACCACATCTTCTGGCCGGTTGATGAGTTTCTTCATGTCTATCTCCTTCTTGAGGGATTTGTAAGGTATTTCCGACGTTAAAAGCTCAAGCCAATACTAACGCGGGGATTCGACTGCGGATTCTGAAACACCGCCAAGTTCAGGGCTACCCGCTACCTGACGCCCGCGCGACAAGAAGTCATAGACGATTACACCGAGTACACCGCCTAAGAGTGGGCCTACAAAATAGACAATCAAATGGGAAAGGTCATATTTACCGCCGAGTAGAACTTGCAGCAGGGCCGGACCGAGCGCACGCGCGGGATTGAGAGCCACATTGGTGACTGGGCCAAATGCGAAAATCTCACCTGCGACCATCAGGCCAATAATAAAGCCTGCCCAGCCTGAGGGTGCCCGACCATCTACAGCCGTTCCCATAATGACCATAAGCAGGAAGAAGGTGCCAATCGCCTCCATTGCAATGGCTACAACCCAACCACCACCTGTTCCGTACAAGGTTATCGCGTTACCAAAGTCCGTCGCACCAAGTCCGGCACCCTGCGCCGCGGCCGTCCAACCAAAGCCGAGTGCAATGAATATCGCGCCTAAAATTCCGCCCAGGATTTGCGCAATCCAGTATACCCCTGCCTCGCTCCAACTGATGCGCCGGGTAACGGCCAGCGAGAACGTGACTGCCGGGTTAATGTGACAACCGGAGATGTGGCCGATGGTGTAGACCATCGCAGCGATGGCAAATGCGAATGCCAGGGCGATCATACCAAGGTCGGCCATGGTAAATGCAGTTGGAGGTTTGGCACCATTGAGTAGAAAAACCGCTGCCGTAATGGAGCCTGCTCCAATCCATGTGAGGAAGGAAGTTCCAAGCAATTCAGCTACAAACTTCTGTGTAAGTGTCGGTGTTCTGTCCATGCTTTAGCTGTCTACCGAAAGTGGCAGACACCCTCCTTTCGAATCGAAATGTTCGACTGTTGTAATGAGATGACCTGGTGACACAACATAACATCTGTAAAAAAGACTTCGCGTACAAAGCTTACGCTGACGCTATAACCAGACGCTTTCGTACCTCCTCTCCCGTTGATTGATCGGTCTGTAAATCTCTAATTGCCTCCTACTTATGAGATAGCAATAATCGTGCCAAATCTGAAGCATGCCGGGAGAAACGAGTTACTCTTATTGCCGTCAATCAGCCTGGAAAGGGGAACGAAGCAATTTTCGGGCATGAAGAAATTGTGGGAATACCTGTTAGTGAAAGTTATGAACATTAGTGACATAATAAGAAATGTTGCAACGATGAAACGTCCCAAACGTTTCATCGTTGCAACATAATAAATATGTTTCATTGTTGCAACGTCAAATTTGTCATTTGACATGATTAAATATTCTTAGAACGGACATATTCTTTGCTCATTACTGCTGCGCAGAAGGTGATAGCGGCGCGAGACCCTTGCCGCTCATTCTGGGCCTGTTTGCTGAAGACGTGTCCGCAGACGGTGTCCCAGCGGCGGTGGTAGGGTACCACCGGTGGACAACCAGGACCCGAGGATGATCAGCAGGAATCCGACGATAATGGCTGCGGTGAGCGATTCACCGAGCACCGTAACACCCAGAAGGACGGAGACAGCCGGATTGACGTAGGTGATGACGGTGGCGCGGCTGGCCCCGACCTCGGCCACGAGCGCGAAGAAGGTCAGATAGGCCAGCGCTGTGCAGATTACACCGAGTACCAGCAGGCTCGCCATCACCTCTAGACCTGGTACCTTACTGGGAAGTCTCGTCACAGCCAGAGGCAGCACCACAACAGCGGCAATGGTGCACTGCAAGGCCACTACGCCGAGACTGGGTAGGGCAGCGATGGTTGGTCGCTTGATGAGCAGGGCAGATGCCGCGTAACCCGCAGCGGCAAGCAGAACCAAAGCCGCCCCGAGTAGCTTTTGCCCATCTCCGCCAACGTCGAGACCCAACAACACAACTACGCCTCCCATACCGATCAGCAGTCCGACCAGACGCAGGCCACCTACACGTTCACCTGGATCGAAGCGCAGCGCGAACAGGGCGACCAGGAGTGGATCGGCGGCGATGAGCAAGCTGGTGAGCGACGACGCGATGTGCTGCTCACCGTAGCTGATCAATAGAAACGGACCCACGATCTGCACGCAGGCAAGCGCAGCAATCGCGAGCCACGCCCCGCGGAGCTTTCGCAACACTCGGCGGTTGGCCGCCACAGGAAGGAGAACAGTCGCCGCAATCCCGGCGCGAGCGAATACCACCACGCTGGGATCAAGTTCCCGCACCGCGATTTTGATAAATAGATATGGAATGCCCCAAAACACCGACATCGCGGTGAACAGCAGCCAGCCCTTGCGTGTCATGGTTTCTCCTGCTTGTAGTGTGGAGGTGTTGCTTTCCCTCCCTACTTGTATTCCGACAAGACCGCGAGGTATCCTGCCTCGTCCGGCTCCCCAAGTTCTGCGAGCAGGCTCGCGAAATCGAGCGGTTGCCGACTGAACGTAATCGCACCGTCCCTGCGCGGCCACTGGCTGGGGTGACGGTCCCAGGCAAACTCGATGCCATTGAAATCCGGATCATGCAGATAGATGGCCTCGTGAGTGCCGTGATCGGAGGCCCCGTCGATCGACCAGCCATGATCGAGCACGCGTTTGAGCGCAATGGCCAGATCTTTGCGCGCCGGATAGTTGATAGCGAAGTGGTACAGGCCCGTCGTACCGGGGGCGGGAGGCGACCCGTCCTTGCTCTCCCAGGTGTTGAGGCCAATGTGGTGATGGTAGCCCCCCGCCGAGAGGAAGGCCGCGCTCCCCATGTTGAAGAGCAGGTCGAAGCCCAGGTAGTCGCGGTAGAAGCCTAGAGCGCGCTCCAGGTCAGCGACCTTGAGGTGGACGTGTCCGATGCGGGTCTCGGCTGGGATGGAGGGGTCTGTCATGGTTGACTTCTTCTTTTCATTGCAACACTCTTTCTCAGTTATAGAGTTATAGTCTTTGTTCGTCAAGTTCACCCTGACGTTAGATGCAGCCATTACTCATTTCAAACAACAAAAAATCAGTATTTACTCCCGCCTCCATGCGACGACGTCAGATCATATTTCGCCATCTTGCGCCACAATGTCGTGCGACTGATCCCCAGCAGCACCGCTGCGCGCGTGATCTGACCATCACTGGCATCCAGAGCTTGCACGATAGCCTGTATCTCCGCATTGCTACTGCGCTCTTTCAAGGCGCCCGCCGTGTCTACGTCAGGAGTCAACTGCTGTAGCGACTGATGATTCTTTTTAGTATCCACAGAGCGCCCTGAGGTGGATTGCCTGGAGAGTTCGACATGCCCACCGATTTGCTGTAGCTCAAGTGGGAGATCATCGACGGCAATAGAAGATTTCGGCATGAGATACGTCACACGTTCCAGCATGTTCTCAAGTTCGCGGATATTTCCAGGCCAGTTGTAGGCCTGGATGCTTGCCATCGCTTCCTGGGTGATGGTGAGCGCACGACCCATAGCCCGGCTTTGACGCTGTAGGAAATGTTGCACGAGTAAGGGCAGATCGTCGGCGCGTTCCCGCAAAGCGGGGATATGGATGGTCAAGACATTCAAACGATAGAATAAGTCAGAGCGAAAATTGCCACGCCGCGCTTCTTCTCGCAGGTCTTTATGCGTTGCGGCAATGATACGCACATCAACCGGGATCACCCTTTGACCACCGACGCGCACAATCGTATGTGTTTCGATGGCACGCAGCAGAGCCGTTTGCAAATCAAGCGGCATATCCCCAATCTCATCGAGAAACAGCGTGCCCCGGTGTGCCTGCTCAAATTTGCCGGAACGTCCCTGGCGATCCGCGCCCGTGAAAGAACCCCCTTCATAGCCAAATAGCTCGGTGTTTATCAACTCGCGCGGGATGGCGGCGCAGTTGACCGCCACAAATGGCCCATCAGTACGCGCGCTGCTATTGTGAATGCTCTGCGCGAAAATTTCCTTGCCTGTCCCGGTCTCTCCGTGTAACAACACGGTAGAGTTACTATTCGCCGCCAGCCGCGCCAGCCTCATAGCCTCTTTCAGTGCCGGACTCTCACCCACCACGTTGGCAAAGGTCAAACGCGCGTGCGCACCAGTCATACGGTTCACCAGTTTTTGCACTCGTTCGATGCTGCGCAAGATCATCACAAAGCCATCGGCTGCCACCGGTTCTGAAAGAAGCAGGCCAGGCGAGCTAACAATAGTTTCCAGGCCAGTTTCAGGTCGATAACTTGAGATGGCTTTCAGAGAGCAAAGGCAGGGCGCACGTCCATGCACGGTATCAAAAACCAGTTCTTCGTCCGCAAGTTGCTGCTGGCGAAGTATAGCCTGTGCCAGTACGGCAGGCAGGGGTAACACATCGCTCAGTCGTCTCCCTGTCACCTTCGCGGGCATCAGTCCAAGCATAGAGCCAGCAGGGGCATTCATTTGAGAAATAACACCATCACGCCGCAATAAGAGAATCCCTTCGGGCAGGGTTTCGAGGATGGTTTTCAATTCAGCTAAGAGATCATTGGCATTGCTCAACCACACCTGCATTTGTAGCTGATTGCTAATGGCCTGGGCAGCTGCGGTGATCATACCCAGCGTGTGAGGATGGCAGGTTTCGTGGCGGCCAATAACCCCCAGGACGCCCACGGCACGTCCCAGGAGATCGTGCACCGGCGCAGCTGAGGTATAGAGCGGATGGAGCGCGGCCCGATAGTGCATGGCACCATCAAGCTGAATGGGAAAGGACTCTTGCAAAGCCAGGGCAAGCGCATTGGCTCCCTGGCGCTCCTCCTTCCAGGATGCGCCTATGCTCAGACTCAGGTGCTCCAACTCCTCTTGTATGACACGGTCGCCGAAGTAATCCATGATGCGCGCTTCGACATCCGCAAACACCACCACACAAGGAGATTCCTCCACGAACTGGTGTAAATCCTCCATCACAGGACGGACCAGGGAAAGCAGCTTTTGCGAAACGCTGGACACGGTAGCTTGAGTGCTATCTTCCAGGCTGGGATCGCCGTAGGGATCAAGGCCAAGCGCAGCGCAACGCCGCCACGATTGCATGAGCGCCGGAGGAAGTATACTTTCCTGCATTACACCATGCAGTACAAACTGTTTCCAGATTGACCAGTAATCACGCACACGGCTTTGCACGTTCTGTCCTCTCAACTCAACAAGCTGTCATTCATCCTATGGCACAAGCATAACTGATGCGTAGTATACAACACGTAACCATCTAAGGTGCATATTTGTGGACGTTTGTTCTTTTTCCATTAGAGTGTGTTCTGAACTTTAGAGACGATGAGCTATTAGCTGGAAGATCGGTGGAATTGAATTGTTGACTTTGCTCTCTCTTAATGTTATGCTAAACATGGTAGAGTGCAGGATAACGGTGTTACAGATAAAAGTAGCAAAATCCACAAATAAAGGATGTAGGAGATGGCGCTACAACCCTGGCGAGAGTTACTGGGGAAAATTATCGCTGATAGTCAGGAAAGAGCGCGACTTGCCACCGCTCTCGGCATCAATGCGGTAACCTTGATACGCTGGGCAAAAGGTGAATCGAACCCTCGCCCACAAAATCTTTATACACTTCTCAGACTACTTCCAGCCGAGTACCGGGACCAGATGTCTGAGTTGCTCCTACAAGCATTTCCCGAGAGTATGTCTGATCTCAAAGGGGCTGAACTCGATGATGCGGTTGGAAAGATCCCCTCCGACTTCTATGCAAGCGTGCTGGAGGCGATTGCAAGCACCGGCAAGGACCAGATCTTCTTTACAGTAAGCAATCGCGTTCTCACTCAGGCTCTTGGACAGCTCGACCCCAATAACCTGGGAATGGCCCTGAGCATTGCCCAGTGTCTTCCTCCTTTGCCAGGCCAGAAAGTTCGAAGCCTGCGCGAGGTGGTAGGGCGTGGCAACCCGCCCTGGCCATCGACGCTTTTTCAAGAAGCGCTGTTTCTAGGAATAGAATCCCTTGCAGGGTTTGCTCTCCAAAAAGGCAGAACATATGTAGCTGAGGATCGATCAGAGCGATCAGAGTTTCTTGCTGTTCGATGGGAAGAATGGGAAGAAAGCGCAGTAGCCTGTCCCATTATGAGAGAGGGCCGCTTCGTCGGTTGTTTCATCGCCTCCAGCACACAGCCGGGTTACTTTGTGCCGTTTCGGCAGGCACTCATTGAACGATATGCTATGCTGATGGCACTGGCATTTGAGCCGGAAGATTTTTATGATCTGCGAGACATCCAGCTTGTGATCATGCCCTCCCACGACGTACAGCGCGAAAGAGCCGCCAATTTCAGGCAGCGTCTTTCTCAGATGATCCTTGACGCCAGCCGCACGGGGCAGGTGATCAATATTGTACAGGCAGAACGATTGGTGTGGCAACAATTGGAAGAGGAATTTCTCGGTCTCCTTATGCAGAGTACCGAGTAGGTTACTCCTCTTCTCTCTAGCAGATAGAAGGAACATTCTGATGAGCACGAATCAACCATCACCAGGAAACCGCTTCGTCATCGAAGAAAGCGCCACAGAAGTGGAGTGGCTCAGGCTGATTGGCCCGCTCTTGACCGAGGGAATGGGAGGGTTGTTTTCGGAGCGCGACAATCTTTCAGGTATCAAAGATATCCTCGACCTCGGTTGCGGTCCCGGTGAGTGGGTACTTGCTGTGGCTGCAACGTATCCAGACATACAGGTCACCGGCATCGATGTAAGCAAAACAGTGCTCGAAGAAGCGGCGTCACACGCTAAAGCACGAGGATACGAGAACGCCCACTTCCGCGTCATGGATGCGACCCAGCCTCTTGATTTTGCCAACGGATCCTTTGACATGGTTAATGCCAGGACCATTGTGGGCTTTATGAATCCCGAGCTGTGGCCAAAATTGCTCGGAGAGTGCCGGCGTATTCTCCGCCCTGGTGGTATTTGCCGTATCACGGAGTTTAGTGAGGGTCTGACCAATAGTGCCGCGGCAGGAACGTTTTGGGGGTTTTACTCAAAAGCCCTCTCGGTCACCAGGCGGAGCTTCGATCCAGATGGTCGCCACATCGGCATTATCAATCAGCTCCCCCGCCTGTTTCGTGAAGCAGGCTTCAAGTATGTGCAGATGAAGGCTCATGCGATAGAACACAGCGCAAATACTCCTGCCTGGGAGGGATGGTATAAAAACTACTCTATCGTTAACAAGCTCTTGAAACCATTCGTCGTCAACGCGGGAGTGATGACGGAAGCAGAGTTCGACAAACTCTACCAGCAATTCCAGGGCGAGTTTCTGTCAGAGTCGTTCACCGGTATGGAAATCTACCTCACGGTTTGGGGTGAAAATCCATAAGGCATTCATCCCGAACAGCGTAGGCACGACTTTCGTGCTCAGGGCCGAATGAGCCTTGTCTCACTTCATCTGCCTGTTTTTTGTCCGTACGCGGTCATACAGCTCTTCCATCACGCTGATGAACGACACATCTTTGTGCCAGAATGGTGGATAATCCCCTTGCTTCTTGATCAGCAGCGCCGGGACGCTGGCTTGCGAGGCGCTGGCTTGCGGTGCAGGCAGCCTCTTCGCACCGGTCCAGAATTCTTTGTGACTGGCTACTGCCGCATCTGGCTCCCTGGCCGGGCGAGTGTAGTAGGACTCAACCGGCTCCACCTCGGGAACCTCTTCCGACTTCAGGGCCGACGACAGGATTTGTCCCAGCGGCGAGCGGACCAGTTCGGCATGCAAGTCGTCTCTGGACAAACCCCGTAGCTCGAACATCAAGAAAGGATCGCGGTCCAGGGCGGACGCCAGGAGGTAGTAGACCCCGGCGATGTGCTTGCAGGGGTTCGCCCAGTCCGGGCATGAACAGTTGGTTACGAAATCGCTCTCGCTGTGCGGCAGGAGATGCAGACCCAGCCCGGAGAAGGCATCCTCAATCGTATCGGGCATCTCGTTCATCAGCAGTTTTGTGACCAGGTCCGCCCGTGATGCAATGTGACGAATAGCCTTCTTCCAATCGGCGGAGGAGATCGCTTTGATCGTGATAGTGGTCTTGTAGATAGGTTCTTTGTAGACGCCAAAGTACGGGTTGATTGAGCCGCGCACCCTGGCCGTGACAGTGCCGTTGGCGATCTTGTATTCGAGGATGCGCCCTCCGCTCGCGTAGGACCGCCCACGTCCGAGCCGGGCCGGATCGGTAAATTGTTCCAGGGCCTCGATAAAGCGCTGGCCCCACCAGGTGCGACTGAACTGTGCCATCGTCTTCACTCCAGTACCGCGCTGCGACGCAGCGCGATCAGCTCTTTGAAAGTATCGTTGTCGAGTTCCGTCAGCCAGGACTCATCGGAGCCCACGACCAGCGAGGAGAGCCGTTTCTTGTCCTCGATCATGGCATCGATGCGTTCTTCCATCGTACCCATAGCCACAAACTTATGCACGAAGACGTTCTTGCGCTGGCCGATGCGGAAGGCGCGGTCGGTGGCCTGATCTTCGACCGAGGGGTTCCACCAGCGGTCGAAGTGGAAGACATGATTGGCTTTGGTCAGATTCAGGCCGACACCACCTGCCCGCAGCGAGAGAATAAACAACGACGGTTCGGTCTCGGGATCTTGAAACTCGGTGATCATGCGCTCCCGCCGTGCCACGCTGGTTCCGCCGTGCAAATAATACGTGTTGTAATGCAGGGTGTGCTCGAGATACCGCTCCAGCTCGCCTCCGATTTCTGTAAACTGGGTGAAGATAAGCGCGCTCTCGCCGCTGTCAATCACCTCTTCGACCATCTCCCCAAGCCGCTGGAGCTTATGGGAACGCTCGGTGGTAAAAGCGCTGCCATCCTGCAGGAACTGCGCCGGGTGGTTGCAGATCTGCTTGAGTTTCAGCAGCGTGGATAAGATCAAGCCCTTACGCTGGATGCCCTCGGCCTCGTTCAGTTGCTCCTCGACATCTTTGACAACAGCCTCGTAGAGCGAGGCTTGCTCAGACGAGAGCGTGCAATACATCTTCTGCTCGATCTTATCCGGCAGGTCGTCGATAATGCGTTTGTCGGTCTTGACACGTCGCAAGATAAACGGCTCAACCAACTTCTTTAAGGCCGCCGACCTGGCCATGTCATTGTCTTTCTGGATGGGTAACTCGAAGGTCTTGCGGAACTGCGCTTCCTTGCCCAGGTAGCCTGGACTGAGGAAGTTAAAGATGGACCACAGATCGCGCAGGCGGTTCTCGACGGGCGTGCCGGTCAGGGCGAGCCGGTGCGGAGCGGCAAGCTTGAGAATCGCGCGCGTCTGGGCAGCATGTGGATTCTTGATGTTCTGCGCCTCGTCGACCACCACGCGATGCCACTCTATGCTTTGCAAGAGCTTTTCGTCCAGGCGGGCCAGCGCGAATGAGGTCAGGACGACATCGTACTTCGAAGATGTCTCTGCGAAGTTCTGCTTGTCTTTCAGCCGCGTGATGCCTTGATGCACCAGCGTGCGCAGTTGCGGCGCGAAGCGCTCGATCTCCTTGCGCCAGTTGCCCAGCACGGATGTCGGCGCGATGACGAGGGTTGGTGGTACGTTACCGGCCTCCTCACGCTCCTTGAGCAGGCGAGCAATAACTTCCAGGGTTTTGCCCAGGCCCATGTCGTCGGCAAGGCAGGGATTCAAGCCCAGGTTTTCCAGATATTGCAGCCAGCCAACGCCGCGCTTCTGGTAGTCGCGCAAAGTTCCCTGCAAGTTTAGCGGATCCTCAATGGGCGCGAACGCATTCTTATCATTGAGCCGGGACAGCATCTCCCGCAAGGTCTGGTCATGGTCCCATTCCAGGTCATCCTCGGACTCGGCCCCAATCTTCAGCATATCCAGGAGCGTGATCTCTTGCTCCTCGTGCTGGTGCGTCTGCCAGAACTCGAGGAGTTGCTGCATCTTGTCGCGATCCAGTTCCATCCATTGACCCCGGAACTGCACCAGGGGTGTTTTCGCGTTAACGAGCTGCTGCCATTCCTCTGCCGAGACTACCTGACCTCCAATCGACAACTGGTACTCGTAAGAGATGATCGCACCGAGACTGAAATAGCCATTACTGGCTGCAGTTGACCCCTTGGGCGAACGCAGCGATGTTTTGAGGCGGACCTTCGCGCGCCGCCGTCCCTGGGGTGTCCACCACGCCGGGACGATGACAGTATAGCCCGCGTCTCCGAGCACCCAGGCGCTCTCCTTCAAGAATGCGAAAGCTTCATCCAGATTGAGGCGGCACCCGGTTGGCTGGTCAGTGGCCAGCCCATTCCAGATCGTGGGATAGATGCGCGCGGCATACCCCAGGGCCAGCAACAGATTTTTCTCGAAGTCCTGGCCAAAGGGCCGGGCAGCCTCAGCACGGGCCTTGGGATTGAGATGCCAATACTCGTCCAGGCTCAATTTCAGCGAAGGGTCGTGCCTGGCCGCGACGAGAAAGTGCAGTTGCCAGTTATCCAAATCGGTAGGGGACGCCTCCTCCAACCGGAAACAGAGGGTGAAACTTGCTCCCGTGTGCGCCCTCGTTAAGTTAGCGCGCCAGGCCAGCCAATGTTTGTAGTCCTCCAGTGTGCTAGCCGAGGGCTGCAAGACCGGTCGGTACGGATAGACACACCCGTACAGGAGCGTATCCGCGATCTGCTGGTCGAATTTCGCCGTAAAGGGTGTCCCGGTGACAACGTTGTTTAAGAGGCACTCTGAGAAGTGGCGGAGCAAGGACTCTTTGTCATACAATGCAGCGCCGTCCGGGCTGTTCAGCCCCGCGGTACACACTTCTGGCATGGCGGCAACATAACGCTGGATGGTGGTCTCATAGGTGTCGGACAGCAGCTCCCATCCTGGGTGAAGCTCGAAACTGTCGATGTTCTTCGCCCGCTTGCCTTTTGCCGGAGCGGACGGGAGCGCCTGATACTTCAGGGCGGGGATGTACTGGTCTTTGGCGATAATGCCTTTGAGCGCCTGGGAGTACTGATGCCAGAACAGGAGATCTGCTCCCAGTTGGAAATCCTCAGCTGCATTGAGGGCGATAAAATGGATGTCGTTCAGCGTTGAGAAGATATCTGACACCTGGTAGCAAGAGACCTGCCAGGGCGCCAGGTCAAATTCCAAAGGCTCCTCCTCATCCGCATAGCGCAGCAATTCGAAGGAGGGCGATGGCTTACCCTTAGCCGTCGGGAGCAGAAAATATTTCATGGACAGGGTACGGGCCAATGTACCAGGCATAGATTCCCGCAGGCCCAGTTTCTCCGTAAGAAACGTGGCCAGAGTTGTAGACACGAGGTGCCTGGGGTGAACAGCGTCGCCTCGACGTCGAGATGTGCCTGTTGGCGTATCCGTCTCTACCCACAGATAGAATGCCCCGCTCTGGATGAACGCGTGTGAGTCCTCAGGAATCCAGGTTCCATGAATAATGTGCATGCAGCTCTCCCGTATTGTGAATGTTGAGAAGTATCATATTGGACTGATGTTATATTGTCAATAGCCCGTAAAAAAATCTCACCTCTTGCTATAATAACCGGAATGGCATACACTGAGAGCAACCAGACATCTAATCATCTTGCTTCCTGTCAGTGAAGGACATTGCAATGCGCGTCACGACACGTTTACATGAATTGCTGGCTGGCCCAGACCTGCTAGTTGCTCCGGGTGCATACGATGCTTTGAGCGCGCGCTTGATTGCCCAGGCCGGATTTAGCGCTGTCTATATGACCGGCTTTGGCACCGCCGCCAGTGTGCTTGGTCAGCCCGACGTCGGACTGTTGACGATGAGTGAGATGGTCAGCCACGCCTCCGCACTGGCAGCCGTTGTCGGTGATCTGCCACTGATCGCCGATGCCGATACTGGCTATGGCAACCCCATCAATGTACGACGCACCATCCGTGAATATGAGCGTGCCGGAGTCGCAGGCCTACACCTTGAAGACCAGGTCTGGCCCAAGAAGTGCGGCCATATGGAGGGGAAACAGGTCATCCCTATGGACGAAATGGTGCAGAAAATCCGCGCCGCCGTTGATACCCGTCAAGACCCCGATTTCGTCATCATTGCGCGCACCGATGCCAACGCCGTAAATGGCCTCGAAGATGCGCTGCGCAGGGGGCAGGCGTATCGAGAGGCAGGAGCAGATGTTATTTTTATCGAGGCTCCTCGCTCAATGGAAGAACTCCAGGCCATCGTTCAAGCTTTTCCTGGTGTACCCCTCCTGTACAACTGGGCCGAGAGCGGAAAGACTCCCCTGCTGTCTTTAGATGAGATTCACGTCCTGGGCTTCAAACTCGTCATTTTCCCCGTGAGTATGCTGTTTGCCGCCACCTCTGCGATGCTGAAGTTGCTGGAACTCCTGAAACAGGGAGAAACGCCGACCTCCTTTAGCTCGCAGATGGTGACGTTCGCTCAATTCATGCAACATATCGGTCTCCCTGACATTCAGGAACTAGAACGCCGTTACAAAGTTCAAAACTAAAATGAAACAGCGCCCCACATGGTGGGGCGCTGGCGTGAAATAATCGAGCTTTCCTTAAAGCGCTTCTAAACCGGCTTGAGCTACTTTCATATCGTCTGTATAATGACCACCGCTTACCCCAATTCCGCCGATTATCCCTGCCTCGGTCTTGATAGCGTAGCCACCGCCAAATACGATTAAACGGTCGGTTTTCACGATACCATGGAGCAAGGGCAGATCATTCTTGATGAAGTCAAACCATTCATGCGTTGCCATGCCGCCAAAGCTGATAGCGGTGTAAGCTTTGTCCTGCGCAATTTGCACGCTCAAGAGCGCTGCCCCATCCATGCGGCGAAAAGCCTTGAGCACCCCGTCCTCATCACATACAGCAATACTCATTGGCTTGCCCATTTCTTGAGCCTTTGCCTCGGCGGCCTTAATGATCCGTTCTGCCGCTTCGCCGGTGATACTGGATTTCTGGAAGGTGTTTTCTGCCATAGAACGTCCTTTCTTCTTGTCGTTTGACTACCTTGTCAGGAGAGTCAGGTTGGATACTTGTCGCGGGTTATGGTTACTCGCAAGCACTCAGCAGGAGGGATTGATTGTGCAGATTTTCCCTCACTGATAATTAAGAACCAAACAGTGTTTCTATGTCAATAGATGAGCGTCTTTTGATACAGGCTAAACTCTAGCTTTCTTATGTGGTATAATTTCACCATAAGGCAATTCATTCAACAAGGAGCCTACTTGCGTCTCGTTTCTCTTTTAGCCAGCGCGACCGAAATGATTGCAGCGCTGGGCTGCCTGGATCAACTGGTGGGGCGTTCGCATGAATGCGACTATCCCCCGGAAGTACAGGCTTTGCCAGTTGTCAGCACGGTACAGATCAATACCGATGTTAGCAGTGCATCGATAGATGCCCAGATCAAACAACTCGCGCAAAGTAAACTGGAGCCTCAGCATGCCGCGCTCAAAGCGTTGAGTATCTATGCCATCGATGTAGCGCAGCTTCAATCGCTCCGACCAGATGTGATTTTTACACAAACACAGTGTGAGGTCTGCGCCGTCAGTGAACGCGACGTTATGCACGCTGTTCAGCACACCTGCGCCAGATAACCACTTCCGCGACAAAGAAACCGCTGGTTACCGTGCTTGAGTGGCTCGATCCATTGATGGCGGCGGGCAACTGGACGCCCGAACTGGTCGAGTTCGCGGGCGGAGAAAATGTCTTCGGTGAGATTGGCCAACACTCACCCTGGCTGAGTTGGGAAGAACTGCAAGCAGCAGACCCCGACGTGCTGGTACTCTCTCCCTGCGGCTTCTCGCTTGAACGCACGATGCAGGATGTTCCTCTTTTACAGCAGCACCCCGCCTGGTCAGCACTACGAGCCGTTAAAAATGGGCATGTTTTTGCTATTGACGGGAATGCATACCTTAATCGTTCTGGGCCGCGCCTGGTCGAATCGGCTGAATTGTTAGGGCGGATTTTGTGGGGACCGCTCCCCGATTTCAGCGTTGATGAACACGCCCATACACAGATTGCTTAGACACATGTACTGGTAGCTTGTAATTTCGCTTCTCCCCGATTACTATAGTAATAAGTCGTTTATTACAATGAGAATCAGGAACTTTTGGCAAGCGGATAACATCTCCCTAGTAAGGACGTTATTTACAAGAGAAGCAGGGAACCATTGACATTTACAGGCAGATGAGCAAAAAACTTGCCTGGGAAGGGAAATATCATGATGGATGCCATCGTCGGACGCTATCGAGTACGTTTGGAAGAAGATGGTCTTCTGGTACTCAAACATCCATCGGGCATTTGTTTCGATCTGACTTTAGAGGAAACGTTAGAGTTTCTGGATTTCATCAGCGTCTATCGCAAAGCTTTGCTTGCCATCGACCGAGACCAGAACAGGGATACCGATCCAGAGCTTGCACGCATTGTGGTGAAAGAGCAAGCAGACCAGAACGGTCACTCTTGAGGAAGCGTTTTTAACGCACCGAAACAATATATTACCCTGAAAACAGGTTGCCAGATCGTTTTCAGCATGTAATCCTGTTTTCAGGGTAGCAAAACCCTCTGCAATACCACTTCAGACCTGGTTAGCGCGTGGAGCAAATGCCCAGAAAAGCATGACGATAAACGCGACGAAGAAGACCAGCATCAAACCGACAAAGGTATCGATCAGGTCCGAAATATTCCACTGGAAAATTGCCGCGCCAATAAAGGTGAGAATAATTAACACTCCCAGGCTTGGGAAAATCAACAGAGCACCTAAGCGTGAACCTGGGGTGGTTGGACGGGGTTCATGCGATACATACTCCAGATCAGTATCAAGCGGCTCCATACGGTACCTTTCTACATCATGGGCGTACAAGTACGTTACGCCCTGTTCACTTCATTGAGACTATTATAGTCCTTCCTTGCCTTGAACGCAACCGCTTTCCCGCGTGCAGATGGCTTTCCTCTGAGGAAATGCTGCAACCAGGAGAAAAAAGCGCAAAAAAAAGCGGCCATGACGGCCTTATGCTACGAAGCTCCGAACTGATGCAAACCAGTTACGTAAGTCGTTACCTGGTAAGGAAGCCTGTGTATCGCTCCCAGAAAGAGTCTGCTGCGAATGAACCCTGTTTAGATAGCGTCGTATATCGAGGACACGCACCTCGTACATTGAGCCATCCAGGGTGGCAACGATACTACCATCGGCGATTGCGTTACACAGATCAGCAAACGTTGGGGTACGGTCGGACACGAGACACCTCCCTACAAAATACGTATACAATCTTTGGTATTGGTACGTCGGCGTTAAACTGTATGGTCCGTATTGCTATCTATACGAATACAGGTACCGACGAGTTTCACGAAATACGCCTCTTTCCATACGAGAACACGAAAACTCATCCCTGTATTCCCTTCGCCTCCTCTGCGGATTCTTCCTCCTCTCTGTCTTGCTCGTCACCATTATCTAACAAACCGGGGATGGGGTCAATATGCATGGTGCGTCGAATCAGGTCAATTTGTTTAATTACGTCCTTGATGGCAGGAATGAGTTGCTGCGTGCCAGCGAGCGTTTTAACGACATAGACATCATTGCTGCCGGTGACGATAATATCCACAATCGTGCCCACGGCTTTCCCAGCGAGCGTAAGAACCTGCAAACCGAGGATATCATGCTGATAATAGGAATCCGGCGGAAGTTTCGCCACCTTGCTCAGCGGAATCTGCAGTTCAGCATTGCGCAACGCTTCGGCGGCGTTGGCATCGTCGAAGTTGGCCAATTTCAAAATAATCATTTCGCCCTTGTAAGGGCGCACGCTCTCGATGACATGCCGTGTATGCTGTTGCCCTACATAGACAGCATCGAGTTCGGAGAAACGATTGGGGATATCGGTGAGCAGGCGCACTTTAAGCTCGCCACGCACACCAAAAAGGGCTACCACCTGTCCAACAGTAACCCATTCTGTGTTACTCTGTTTTGACACTGAAGCCCTCTCAGGAAACTAACTGAATACAGTATGTTAAACGCGGGTCGCATTTCATCGCGCCAACTTCACACACATCCATCACGGCTAGAGGATTTCGAGTGACGTATGGCGCCCTTCGCGCGTACCACCCGCTCGCAGCAATGTACGCATGGCCTTAGCAACACGTCCCTGGCGGCCAATCACTTTCCCGTAGTCATCGGGCGCGACATGCAATTCCAATACCAGGGCGTGGCGATCATTGCGAACTTCGCGAACTTCTACTGAAGCAGGATCGTCTACTAACGATCGTGCGATGTACTCAACGAGTTTACGCATGTTTTACCCCCCGGCTACTCTTCAGTCTTTGTATTTGCAGCCGTTTTCATCTGCGTGAACCGATCCATTATCCCGGCACGTTTGAGCAACGATGTCACAGAATCGGTAGGTTGCGCGCCATTTTTCAGCCAACCCAACGCTTTTTCAGCATCAATATGGATGGCGGAGGGCTCGACCAGGGGATTATACCAACCGATGTTTTCAATAATACGACCATCTCGTGGAGACCGCGCATCGGCAACCACGACACGATAGCTGGGGGCTTTCTTCTTCCCCACACGTTTCAAGCGAATTTTCACACTCATGCGTTTTTTCTCTCACCTCTTCCCCTTGGACCTGACTCAAGCTGTCGCGATAAGGGGGTCTCTAATAATGATAGCGCCGCGTCTCAGCGCAGCGTAACAAGCGTTCCTGAACTACGGCATGCCTAGAATAGCATGCTATGCTGCAATTGTCAATGAGAAGAATGGGCAGCAAGGGCTGTTGCAAGGTTCTTTTTCCCCACCAACCCACCCAAAAAGAGAAATAAAGTGGGGACACCCCACGCCCCGGCAAAGGGCTGCGCCCTCTGCACTCCTGCTCCTGGCTCGATTTTGCATCAGCCCGGTGGACAGCATGGACAGCCCGCGCTCACGCTGGTGTAAGATAGAGAGGCATGGAGGGAGTCGCTAACAATGGAAAGAGGGGCAACGTGATGTTCCTAACCCTGAACTACCACATCATCAATCGCACCATTCATGATACAATTGCCATTTCAGAAGAGGCATTTGCGGCGCAGCTACGGTACCTGCATACACACGATTACACCACGCTCTCACTCGACCAGGCCATCGCTATCGTCGACGGCAAACAAGAGGCCCCGCCGCGCTCGGTGCTGCTCACCTTTGATGATGGCTACGCGGATACTGTGCAGGTAGCGCTGCCGATGTTACAAACCTATGGGATGCAGGCCAGCCTGTTCGCGATCTCAGCCTACGTCGGGCAAAGCAATCGCTGGAACCCCAGAGCCTGTTACGACATCAATCACCTGACGTGGGACGAACTGCGCGCGTGGCACAAAAGCGGCCGCGATATCGGAGGACATAGTCACGCGCACTTCTGCATGACGCGCCTGCACGCGCACGAATTGCAGGAGGCTGTACTAGTGAACAAACGCCTGCTCGAAGAAAAGCTGCGCATCCCCATACGCGCATTTGCCTACCCCTACGGGCGCTTTAACCTGGCTGTCCAGGATGTCATACGCCAACACTACGAGATTGCGTTCGCGGTTGAGGACGGCGGTTGGAACGCCCGAACGTACCGGTTTGCCATCAACAGGCTTACTGTATCTCCTGGATGGAGTAGCGAGGAGTTTGCGACGTTGCTCGAGAGCTTGAGAGCCAATTGTGATGCCAATTTGTAGGGCAAAGTGTAACAGGAGTTACGATAGTGTGCAAATACCGGGCAAAATGCGCGGTATTATTTTTTGAATGGTTGAGGTTAACCATGCAAACGTGAGAAGGTGGGTGAGTTGGAAACGGGGGGGGTGTTGGTGTCGCGGTTCATGGAAAGGTTCCTTTCAGGTAGAGAAGAGTGGACAGACAGTAGGGCGAGCAGGGTTCTAATGAGACTTTCTTTTTGAAAGAGCACCATGGGGCCTATACAAATTGTGTTAAAGGACGGAGGGGTGAGCGCTCATTCCATCCCCAACGCGATGCAGCTTGACGAAATTGGTACGTGCCCGGCTCGCTATTGGCATACCGCCCATAATGACCACGTGCTCACCGCGCTGGATCAGGTTATCTTCCTGTAAGCGCCGCTCTACCAGGGCGATCAACTCTTCAGTCGTTCCCTGCATGGCAATATGATGGGGCCAGACTCCCCACCATAATGCCAGTCGACGATAGACACGCTCAGAAGGAGTGTAGGCCAGGATAGGCGTGCGCGGGCGGTCTTTGGAGATGAGATGGGCCGATATGCCCGAGCGCGTGAACACCACAATCGCCTGCACGCTGGCTTCTTCGGTGAGCGCGCGCGCGGCATGACTGACAGCATGCGCCTGCGTGAGTCGTTTGCACTGCGGCTGCCGGGCGGTGCCATTGCCTGCCTCGGTCTCCTGCGCGATGCGCACCATCATCTGCACAGCTTCAACAGGGTAGGCTCCCGCAGCGGTTTCAGCGCTCAACATGACAGCATCAGTCCCATCCAGAATGGCATTTGCCACGTCGCTGGCCTCTGCACGGGTGGGTCGCGGATTGGTGATCATCGATTCGAGCATCTGCGTCGCTGTAATCACGGGCAATCCCAGGTCATTACACCTACTGATAATGCGTTTTTGAATCAAGGGTACCTTCTCTAGAGGCATTTCAACGCCCAGGTCACCGCGCGCCACCATGACCCCGTCAACCACATCAAGTATCTCATCCAGACGCGCAATGGCTTCTGGCTTCTCCAGCTTGGCGATGAGCGGCGGGGCGGCCTGCGCTTGTTTTTCGCCGCGCTCAAGTAGAAAGCTGCGTATATATTCTTTGGCTTCCAGCACATCCTCCGGCCTGCGCACAAAGCTCAACGCCACGTAATCTACGTCGTGCAGCAGGCCGAAGCGCAGGTCATCGCGATCCTTCTCAGTCAATGCTGGCGCGCTCACTGCCACGCCCGGTAAATTGATACCCTTATGCTCTTTCAGCAATCCGCCATGTACCACCTGGCAATGCACATCGGTTGCGTTCGCCCCAAGCGCGCACAATTCTATCAATCCATCATCCAGCAAAATGCGATCACCAGCTTTAATATCTTCTGGAAGCTGCTTGTAGGTGGTCGAAACCACCTGGGCATCCCCAACAATTGGGCGGGTCGTAACCGTAAGGGCGGCCCCATCTAACAACCGAACAGGTTGACCACCTTGTAATGTTCCCGTGCGTATCTTTGGTCCCTGCAAGTCTTGCAGAATGGCTATCGAGCAGCCAAGGCGCGCAGCAATGACACGCACGCGTTCGATCACCAGCGCATGCTCATCATGTGTGCCGTGCGAGAAATTGAGGCGCGCAACATTCATCCCCGCGCGCATGAGTTGTTCAAGCTTTTCCTGGCTATTGCTGGCGGGGCCAATGGTGCAAACGATCTTTGTGCGTCGCATGTGTTTTCCTTCAGCTCTCAACTACTTCTGTAGGCAATTGTAGTCGCAGGCCGAAATAATCGCAAGGGGAAACTATTACCCTGGCACAATGGTAGTGCGTCCCACCCTACGCATGTAACCGGAAAGAAGCCAGGTTTAGAAGAGCGTAATGAGCCTTAAAACCGCTCTGCTAAAACTCTCCATGGCAATCGTCTATCGATTTAGAATGCATCTCGCGTGATGTTGTACAATTTGCAATGGAAGTAAGGGCAATTTTAACGCACGAGTACGGTCCAGGTGCAGTAACGAGAATAGAGCAAAAATAGACCTAATCGTTGCCCTGGAACAGGAAGTTCCTTAAAAAGATACCTACAAAAGACTTGTGAGAGCAGCTATTGTTGTGTTAATATTGAAAAGGAATTTCAAAAGAGTCAATTAAGTCTAAAATAGTAGAGTAAGTGTACAGAGATGATTAACATGTATTCTCAGCTCGAAAAATCAACATGAGAACGTTAATCATGTAATGGCTGATATGGATGACTTTCCCCTGTCATACATCCCGAGGAACGCATCAATTTATTGGGCATCGTAGATTGTTTTTGAGCGCATCTAGATGACTGTGCTGCGACCAACTTCTCAACTCTATGGTTACCTTGGAGGGATGCATGGATTCACCGCTTTCATCCAATGTTGGGGCTCTCATGGATCCACCCGCGACCCAATCCCTTGCCTTCTTGCTGCAATGTGGAATAGACAGCACTGAGCGAGGATCTTACCTTGAAGGTGCAGCCTTCCTGGCGGTCGCTCGCGAACGGCTTACTCCTGAGCAAATGGACTATGCTGTTTTGCTCGATGCGTTCTTACAAAGTCATGTAGGTTACTGGCAGGCCCAGCAATCGCTTTTCTCAGCGAGCAAGCACTTTGTTGAAGCTGATATCGAGCAGCAGACTCATCTCTTGGGGATAAAAAAACTGCTCCTGGCCTTGAATGAAGAGGCAAATACAGCACTGCAAACTCATGCAGCGACTCAACCACTTGAATCCCCAGAGGGGCAACAGCCGCAACCGCTGTGTCAGACAGCGCAACTAATCCCCTTTGACCCCAGTCGCTCCAATGGCTCGGGTGTTGAAGCATTACAACCTCGACAGTTGCCCCTCAAAAACGGCGTTGCTCTTCCCGATCTGTACATTACCTGCTTTGGGCGTTTTGAGGTCAAACGGTTTGATCAACCAATCGTGCTTTGTCATCGGCGCAATGGACAGGCGATTTTGCGCTTCCTGGTAGCACAGGTGGGATACCGCGCGTCCGCAGATAGGCTGATGGATGTGTTGTGGTCTCAAGATGCGCCAGAAGTAGCTCGCCGTAAGTTACAGATAGCGATCAGCGCACTGCGTTGTTCTCTCAACAGTGGTTACCGCTGCGGTCCGGGCGAGGGCTACATTGTCTGCAAAGATGGATTCTACCAGTTCAACCCATCAGTTGCGATCCAAACGGATGTGGACGAATTTCTGTTCTTGTGGCAGGCCGGACGGCAGTGCAGTGGAAGTGAGTCGGCGGCTCTCTATGAAAGAGCCTGCAACTTATGCAGCGGTCCATTTTTAGTTGAGGATATGTATGCTGATTGGTCATCCACGCGTCGGGAGCAGCTGAAACAAATCTATTTTACCATGTGCCGTAGTCTTGCAGGATATCACCTGGAGATCCGGCACTATGAAGATGCTGTTAGATGGGCCAGTGCCATTCTCAGCGAGGATCGCTGTGACGAGGCGGCACACCGGCAACTCATTCAGATATACGTAGCACAGGGCTGGCGATCTGAGGCGCTGCAACAGTATTATCGTTGCGAGCGCATCCTGTCCAAGGAGTTAGGTGTACCACCCGCGCCCGAAACAATGAATATGCTGCAGACGATCCTGAATTCCATAGATCTTCCCCTTCGCGAGAAATTCTCCGGTAATTGAATCGAGAAGAGAGCCAGAAGAGAGCCAGAAGAGAGCCTCTCATGATAATCTCTACTGAGAAGGTGTCCACCCAGCATGGAAAGGCGCGGAAATGGTATCTCTTGTCCTCCTGTCTACAAGCTCTACCTCATTGTCCTGGCAACCAGACAATGAGCAGTGAGACGTTCTCCGTCATTGTGTGGTTCTGGCACGATCAATTGACGGATGCCACTCAGTTGAAGGTGGTGCGAGTTGATACGAGTGAAGAAGTACACCTGAGCGATGGCAGCTTTCTTCTGCGTCTATCGCAAGATGAAAAGGCATTGGTAGAGCGTTGCTTTCTTCGCCATATCGCCAGTGGTCGGGAAGCCTACGTGCAAGGGGGCTCGAACCTGCGTGGTTTTGTAAGAGCTTGCCTGGTGAACAATGGAGGAGTCGGGCCTCCTGCTACAAACACGCCTGAAAGGTGAGTTTGTAGCGCTCAGAAACGACGAGTAAAAAATGAATACCTACAACGAAATTGTGAAGATGATCTGAGAACGGAGGATTGCTCATGCCAGTTCAACCTACTTATCCAGGGGTGTACATCGAAGAGATCCCAAGCGGTGTACATACTATTACCGGGGTGGCTACTTCTATCACGGCCTTCATGGGCCGCGCCTTGCAAGGGCCGGTGAATATAGCAAGAACCATCGAAAGCTACGCTGACTATGAGCGAATTTTTGGCGGCCTCTGGTTGGATAGCAAGATGAGTTACGCTGTGCGAGATTTCTACTTAAATGGTGGGAGCACGGCAGTCATTGTGCGGCTCTTCTACCCGACAGAGGCTGACCTGAAGGATCAGAACGATACGGCACAGCTAGTTGCCAATGCACAGGATACAACGAACCCTCCGACACTACAATCACTAGCCGCTGCGATGCGTCAGATAGCCAATGAGGCCACTTCAAGAGGTGGTCAAGAAGCAGGAGATCAGGTTGCCACGGCGGCAGAAACAGAAGCCAAGAGAACTGTTACGGTGGATACGGTCAGAAACGCTGCACAAACCGCTGCTGATGCGATCAATAAGGCGGCTCAGGATGTGGCCAATGCGCAGGACCCCACCAGTCCTTCGACACCGCAATCACTAGCTGCCGCCATACGTGCAGAAGCCAACAATGCTACCGCAGACCCAGGCAAGACCATCGCGGACCTCGTTGCAAAAGCGGCAGAGACTGCTGCTGCCAACGCTGGCGCTAAGGTAGATGATGTCAAGAAAGCTGCAAAGGATGCTGTAGATGCTATAACGAAAGCAACACAGGCCGTAGCCAGTGCGCAGGACACGACCAAACCCTCGACGCCACAGTCACTAGCCGCCGCCATACGTACAGAGGCCAAGAAGTCCACACAAGATCCGGCTAAGACTGCTGCAGACCTCGTGGCTACAGCCGCAGAGGCTGAGTCCACAAATACACCTTCTCTACCATCGGTCCAGAAAGCTGCCTCAGATGCTGCCGCTGCGGTCCAGGCAAATGCTCCTGTCACGAGATCGAACTTATCGGTAGGTGGGTTATCATTTGAGGCAGCTTACGAGGGGTCATGGGGAGAGAACTTGCGAGCCGCCCTTGATTTCAATGTTTTGAAGGAAGTGGCGGACGATATGGGATTGAAAACCACCGACCTTTTCAATCTTTTCGTCAGAGATACTAGCCCGGGCGGCCTCACGGAACAGTTCCGCAATCTGAGCTTGATTGATAGCCCGAAAGGCGCCTCACGGCGTATCGACACGATATTGAAGGCCCAATCCAAGCTTATGCGCTGGGGTGGGGGTGGTTCTCCTGTGGCTACCGACATACAGAGCCTGAATACTGCGAGGCAGCAGAGCCTTAGCACGAATGGAAGAATCATGGACGATGTATCGACAGCAGAGTTAGCGGCTTTGTTGACGACGAAGACATTGACGAAACAGCTCAGGGATGACAAGAGTACAAAGAAAGCTGATGCCGTCATACAGGTGGATCTGAAAGCACTAGAAGACGCACAAAAACCTGTGATAGACGCAAAAAAGAAGATGCAGGCCTCAAACGGGTCTCCTATTCACCTCCTCAATTTTATACAGCCGGGCAATGACGTGAATAAATTGGGCCTTTATGCCCTTGAACAGGTTGATCTTTTTAACCTGCTCTGTATTCCGCCTTACCTGGTAAGCAGTGATGATGTAGATGTCGAGTTAGTTTCCGAGGCAGCAGCATACTGCGAAAAGCGGCGTGCTATGCTCCTCGTGGATCCGCCCAGTACCTGGACGGACAAGGCAACTGCCAAAGATCAGTTTACCGATCCGATTATTGACAATGTGGGTACCCGTAGTAAGAATGCGGCCCTCTTCTTCCCGCGCTTGAGCCAGCCCAATTTACTGCGCAACAATCAAATAGAAGATTTTGTCCCATGTGGCCTCGTCGCAGGCATCTTCGCGCGCACTGACACGCAGCGAGGGGTATGGAAAGCTCCGGCGGGATTGGAAGCCAGCCTGGTGGGCGTGCCTCAACTGAGTGTGAACCTGACTGACCTGGAAAATGGCGAGTTGAATCCCCTTGGCATAAACTGTTTGCGCGCCTTCCCAATCTATGGGCGTGTGGTCTGGGGTTCGCGTACGTTGCGCGGAGCAGATCAATTTGCAGACGAGTACAAATACATTCCAGTACGCAGAACAGCCCTCTTCATCGAAGAAAGCCTCTATCGAGGCACGCAGTGGGTGGTGTTTGAGCCGAACGATGAACCGCTCTGGGCGCAAATTCGCCTCAATATTGGCGCGTTTATGCACAATTTGTTCCGCCAGGGAGCCTTTCAGGGCAAAACGCCGCAAGAGGCATACCTTGTCAAATGCGATCATGAAACGACCACTCAGAACGATATCGACCTGGGTATCGTCAACATCCTGGTGGCCTTTGCGCCTCTCAAACCAGCGGAGTTCGTCATTATTCAGATCAAGCAACTGGCAGGCCAGATCGAAGTTTAAGGACTACTGCTCATCTCGGCTGAGCACGTAGCAGTAAATGCACAGCGCCATTGGCAAGACGGATAGCAAAGAAGGAGAGCTATTATGGCCCAATTTAGCGTGAATACACAACCGCAACGCTTCGACCCGTACAAGAACTTCAAGTTCAAAATTAAGTGGGACGGAAAATACGTTGCGGGGATCAGCAAGGTGGGTTCTCTGAAACGTACTACGGAGGTAGTAAAACACCGCGATGGCGGCGATCCGAGCAGCAGCCGCAAATCTCCAGGGCGTACAGAGTACGATGCCATCTCTCTTGAGCGAGGTGTGACCCACGATACAGAGTTCGAAAAGTGGGCGAACAAAGTCTGGCATCTGAATTCAGGCCAAGAAGTATCGCTCAAAGACTTTCGCAAGGATATCATCCTCGAAATGTACAACGAATCTGGCCAGGTGGTTATCACCTATAAAATCTTTCGCTGCTGGGTCTCAGAGTTTCAGGCTGTGCCTGACCTTGATGCCAACGCGAATGCCGTGGCTATCCAGCACATCAAGTTGGAGCACGAGGGTTGGGAGTGGGACCCGGATGTGAAGGAACCCAGCGAACCAACGTTTAC
>WNGJ01000507.1_pt1 | contig 35326 bp, 25 predicted proteins | sample 5400611 | NCBI WGS metagenome assembly WNGJ01 (sample SAMN13153375, study PRJNA577476) | soil metagenome | isolation source: 40 cm soil or saprolite under Garry oak tree replicate 1 | place: USA:California | collected 2016-06-15
GCCCGCGACCAGTCCGGCCCGCCCCGGCCGCGGCCGCAGATCTCGGTCGAGGACGCGATGGCCGAACTCGACGCGATGATCGGGCTGGCCCCGGTCAAGGAGCAGGTCCGCTTCATCGCCGCGTCCATCGAGGCGGCGCGGCGGCGCACGGTGGCCGGCATCACCACCGAACGGCCGATGCGGCACTTCGTGTTCCTCGGCCCGCCCGGCACCGGGAAGACGACGGTGGCCCGGGTGCTCGCCAAGATCTTCTACGCCTTCGGCCTGCTCCAGGTGCCGGAGGTCGTCGAGGCGCACCGGGCCGACCTGGTCGGCGAGTTCCTCGGCGCGACCGCGATCAAGACCAACGAGCTCGTCGATTCCGCGCTGGGCGGGGTGCTGTTCATCGACGAGGCGTACAGCCTGGTCAACGAGGGCGACGGGCAGCCCGACCGGTTCGGCCAGGAGGCGGTGCAGGCGCTGCTCAAGCGGGCCGAGGACAACCGCGACAACCTGATCATCATCCTGGCCGGCTACGAGAAGCAGATGGAGTCGTTCCTGGCCTCCAACCCCGGCCTGGCGTCGCGGTTCGCGACCCGGCTGAAGTTCCCGAGCTACTCGCCGCCGGAGATGATGGCGCTGGCGGAGGCCGCGCTCGACCGGCGCCGCGAGGCGCTCGACCCGGACGCCCGCCCGGTGCTGTGGCGCACCCTGGAGGAGGTCGGCCGCCGCCGGATGGCCGACGAGCTTGGCAACGGCCGGTTCGTCCGCAGCCTGCTCGAGAAGGCCGGCCAGGCCCGCGACGTGCGGGTGCTGACCGAGTCGGCCAACCCCGCGGCCAAGGACCTGGTGACGATCCGCGGCGGCGACCTGCAGCAGGCCTTCGCCGAACTGACCTCCCGGCTGCGCGGCTACGAGGACACGCCCACGGTGGAGGGCGCGATCGCCGAGCTCGACGAGCTGATCGGCCTGGATCCGGTGAAAGAGCAGGTGCGCGCCATCGCCGCGCAGCTGCGGGTGGCCAAGCTGCGCGACACGCACGGGCTGACCAGCCAGCCGCCCACCAGGCACTTCGTGTTCACCGGTCCGCCGGGCACCGGCAAGACCACGGTCGCGCGCATCCTCGGCCGGATCTTCGCCGCACTCGGGCTGCTGGTCAGGCCCGAGGTGGTGGAGGCGCACCGGGCCGACCTGGTCGCCGAGCACCTCGGCTCGACCGCGATCAAGACCAACAGGCTTGTCGACTCGGCCATGGGCGGCGTGCTGTTCGTCGACGAGGCGTACTCGCTGCACAACGAGGGCTATCTGGGCGGCGACGCGTTCGGCGCCGAGGCGGTGCAGACGCTGCTCAAGCGGGCCGAGGACGACCGCGACCGGCTGGTGATCGTGCTGGCCGGGTACCCGGCCGACATGGACAGGTTCCTGCGCAGCAACCCCGGCCTGGCGTCGCGGTTCAGCACCCGGGTCGCCTTCCCCAGCTACTCACCTGCCGACCTGGTGCGGATCGCCGGCCTGCTGGCCGAACAGGCCGGGGACATGTTCGACCCCGACGCCAAGCAGGTGCTCGGCGCCATCTTCCGCCACACGTGCGACACGGGCCGGATCGACGAGCTGGGCAACGGCCGGTTCGCCCGGTCGCTGTTCGAGCGCGCCTGCGCCTGCCGGGACGTCCGGGTCGTCCGGCTGGGGGAGGACGCGACCGCGGCGGACCTGACCACGCTGACCGCGGCGGACGTGGAGACGGCGTACCGCGACCTTGACCACGGCACCCCGAGGGACCCGATACCCGTCCCCGGCCAGGGCTAGCGCCCGGGAAACGTACGTGGGCGGACGCTGGGAATTCTGGATCGACCGGGGCGGCACGTTCACCGATATCGTCGCCCGGCGCCCGGACGGCCGCCTGGTGGCCCGCAAGCTGCTCTCGGAGAACCCGGCCGCCTACCGGGACGCCGCGGTGGCAGGCATCAGGCTGCTGCTCGGCCTCGGCCCGGCCGAGCAGATTCCCGCCGAGCGGATCGCCTCGGTCCGGCTCGGCACCACGGTGGCCACCAACGCCCTGCTCGAGCGCAAGGGCGAGCCCACCGTCCTGGTCATCACCCGGGGCTTCGGCGACGCGCTGCGCATCGCCTACCAGAACCGCCCGCGGATCTTCGACCGCCGGATCCTGCTTCCCGAGGTGCTCTACCAGCGGGTCATCGAGGCCGGCGAGCGGGTCGGCGCGCACGGCGAGATCCTCACCCCGCTGGACGAGGACGCCGTGACAGCAGAGCTCAAAAAAGCCTACGCGGACGGGTTCAAAGCCGCCGCCGTGGTCTGCATGCACGGCTACCGGTACCCCGACCACGAGAAGCGCATCGGCGACATCGCCCGCGCGGCCGGCTTCACCCAGGTGTCGGAGTCGCACCGGACCAGCCCGCTGATGAAGCTGGTCTCCCGCGGTGACACCACGGTGGTGGACGCCTACCTGTCGCCCATCCTGCAGCGGTACGTGACCGAGGTGGCCCGCGAGCTCCAGGGCGTAAGGCTGCTGTTCATGCAGTCCAACGGCGGCCTGACCGACGCGGCCAGCTTCCGCGGCAAGGACTCCATCTTGTCCGGCCCGGCCGGCGGCATCGTCGGCATGGCCCGTACCGCGGCCGAGGCGGGCTTCACCAGGGTCATCGGCTTCGACATGGGCGGCACCTCCACCGACGTGTCGCACTTCGCGGGCGAGTTCGAGCGCGAGTACGAGACGCAGGTCGCCGGAGTCCGGATGCGGGCGCCGATGCTGTCCATCCACACCGTGGCCGCGGGCGGCGGCTCGGTGCTGCACTTCGACGGCAGCCGGTACCGGGCCGGGCCCGACTCGGCCGGGGCCGACCCCGGCCCGGCCTGCTACCGCCGCGGCGGCCCGCTCACCGTCACCGACGCCAACGTGCTGCTCGGCCGCATCCAGCCGGACCATTTCCCGAACGTCTTCGGCGCGTGCGGCGACCAGCCCCTCGACGCGGATATTACGAAAGCGAAATTTACGGAACTCAGCAATCGGATCGCCCAGGCCACCGGCGACACCCGCGGTCCTGAGGAGGTCGCGGCCGGCTTCGTCGAGATCGCCGTGGCGAACATGGCCAACGCGATCAAGAAGATCTCCGTGCAGCGGGGCTACGACGTGACCGAGTACCTGCTTAACGTGTTCGGCGGTGCGGGCGGCCAGCACGCCTGCGCGGTCGCCGACGCGCTGGGCATGACCAGGGTCCTCATCCACCCGCTGGCCGGCGTGCTGTCCGCGTACGGGATCGGGCTGGCCGACATCATCGCCATGCGCGAGCAGGCCGTCGAGGCGCCGCTCGCCCCCGGCCTGCTGACCAGCCTGCCGGAGATCACCGGCCCGCTGGAGCACGACGCCCGCGCCGAGGTCGAGGCGGAGGGCGTGCCCGCCGGGCAGATCGCCGTCGTGCACCGGGCGCACCTGCGCTACCAGGGCACCGACACCGCGGTCATCGTCCCGGTCGGCTCGCTCGAGGACATGACCGCCGCGTTCGAGGCCGAGTACTCCCGCCGCTTTTCCTTCCTCATGCGCGACAAGCCCATTGTCGTGGAAGCCGTTTCTGTCGAGGCTGTGTCGGTCGAGGCTGGCGGGGCGCAGGAGGAATACGAGGACGCGGATACCTCAGCTCGTTCGGATCAAGATGACCAGGCGCGGCCGGACAGCGACACACGGGTCCGGATGTTCACCGGCGGTGCCTGGGCCGAGGTGGACCTGTTCCCGCGGGCCGGGCTGCGGCCCGGGCACGCCGTCGGCGGCCCGGCCATCATCACCGAGGAGCTCGCCACCACGGTGGTCGAGCCGGGCTGGCAGGCCGTCGTGACCGGCCGCGGCGACCTGCTGCTCTCCCGCGTGACGGCCCGGCCCGACCGGGCCAGCCTCGGCACCGCTGCCGACCCCGTCACGCTGGAGATCTTCAACAACCTGTTCATGTCGGTGGCCGAGCAGATGGGGGTGCGGCTGCAGTCCACCGCGCACTCGGTCAACATCAAGGAGCGGCTCGATTTCTCCTGCGCGGTCTTCGACGCCGACGGCGGCCTGATCGCCAACGCGCCGCACATGCCCGTGCACCTCGGCTCCATGGGCGAGTCGATCAAGATGGTGATCAAGCGCAACCCGCGCATCCGCCGCGGCGACGTCTACGTCCTCAACGACCCCTACCACGGCGGCACCCACCTCCCCGACATCACCGTGGTCACCCCGGTCTTCAGCGATACCACGGACGACATCTGGTTCTACGTCGCCTCGCGCGGGCATCACGCCGAGATCGGGGGGGTGTCACCGGGCTCCATGCCAGCGAGCAGCACCCGGGTCGAGGAGGAGGGGGTGCTGATCGACAACTGGCTGCTGGTCTCCGGCGCCAGGCTCCGCGAGGCCGAGACGGTCAAGCTGCTGGAATCCGCCGAGTACCCGTCCCGCGACCCGGCCACCAACCTCGCCGACCTGCGCGCCCAGATCGCCGCGAACTCCAAGGGCATCGCCGAACTGCATCGCATGGTGGAGCACTTCGGGCTCGACGTCGTGAGGGCGTACATGGGCCACGTCCAGGAGAACGCCGCCGAGTCCGTGCGGAGGGTCATCACCGCCCTGCACGACGGCGAGTACTCCTACGAGCTGGACAACGGCGCGAAGGTCAAGGTCGCCGTCCGCGTCGACTCCGAACGCAGGACCGCCGAGATCGACTTCACCGGGACCTCGAAACAACTCGCGGACAACTTCAACGCGCCGTCCAGCGTGGCCATGGCGGCCGTGCTTTACGTGTTCCGCACCCTGGTCGACGACGACATCCCGCTCAACTCCGGCTGCCTGCAGCCGCTGAACGTGATCATCCCGGCCGGCACGATGCTCTCCCCCGGATACCCGGCCGCGGTCGCGGCGGGCAACGTGGAGACCTCCCAGGTCGTCACCGGGGCGCTCTACGCGGCCCTCGGCGTGATGGCGGAGGGGTCCGGGACGATGAACAACGTGACGTTCGGCAACGACAGGTACCAGTACTACGAGACGGTGGCGAGCGGCTCGGGCGCGGGCGACGGCTTCGACGGCACCGACGTGGTGCAGACCAAGATGACCAACTCCCGGCTCACCGACCCCGAGGTGCTCGAGTGGCGCTACCCGGTGCTGCTCGAGTCGTACCGGATCAGGCCGGGCAGCGGCGGCGCGGGCCGCTGGCACGGCGGCCACGGCGGCGTCCGCCGGCTGCGGTTCGGCCAGCCGATGACCGTCACCACGCTCACCGGGCACCGGCGGATTCCCGCGTTCGGCCTGGCCGGAGGCGAGCCGGGCGCGCTGGGCCGGCACTGGGTCGAGCACCCCGACGGCACCGTGACGCCGATGCGGGGCTGCGACTCGGTGGCGGTCCAGGCCGGCGACGTGTTCGTCATCGAGACGCCCGGTGGCGGGGGATACGGCCGAACGGGCTAGCTCCCCGCCCCGGTGTCCCCGCGAGCCCTGCTGGCTCCGGGGGGACGACCCCCCGAGCCCCCCGCAGGCCGGGCTCAGGGTTCGTCCGCCTCCAGCTCGCGCAGCACCGCGATCAGCGCCGCCTCGTCGCCGGCGGTGTGGTCGAGCACGGCCATCAGCGCGTGCAGGACCAGGTGCCGGTCCTGGCCCGCGTCAAGCAGCCGCTGCGCGGCCTCCCACAGCTCGGGCGGGTCCCCGCGCCAGAGCCGGTCGGCCAGTCCCAGGTGCCGCTCGATGTGCCGGCCCACCCCGCCGGGGGCGGGCGTGGCGTGGTCGGCGGCGAGCAGCGCGCGCCGGTCCCGCGGGTCGGCCGGGTCCAGGATGGACAGGTCGGTGCCGGAGTGCCAGCCCTCCAGGATCGGGAACGCGAACGCCCGTCTGGCCAGCGCCTCCAGGTCGGCGTCCGGCAGCAGCCGCCGGACCAGCGCGTAGTCCAGGCCGAACTCGGCCGGGTCCCGGTATGCCTGGGCGAACCTGCCGATGGAGTTGAACACCGCCTCGACCGAGTCGGTGATCACGGCCTCGGTCAGCCCGCGCCGCCGGCCCGCCCAGCGCACCCACGCGCCCAGCACGTGCGGCATCGCGTCCTGCTCGGCGAACGACAGCATTACCTTGCGCGGCAGCCAGCCGAGCAGGAAGGCCTCCACCTTGGTGGGGCTCATCCGCAGCGGCCGCCCGAAGTCCCTGTCGCACCCGTAGTCGATGATCCGGTCCGCGCAGTGGCTGGCCGAGCCGCGGTCGGACAGGTCTTCCGCCTCGTCGGAAGCGAGGAACTCGGCGGCGAGCATGGCCCGGCGGTCCTTGCTCCAGGCGTGCCGCCGCTCCCCGGTGGCCGACAGCGAGCGGCCGCGGTACGGCGGCAGCGCCCGGACCCGGGCCCGGATGAACGCGTGGTAGGAGGGGAAGGACTCGCTGACCGCCGGGTCGGCCGCCGCGTCGGTCACGGTCAGCGCCGTCTCCAGCATGTGCCGTGCCTGTCCCGCGTCCACCTGCCGGAACGCGTACTTGCCCGCGGACCCTTGATCCCGGCGCTGGCTGCTCGCCTCGCGGCAGTGGTCAAGCAGCTTGCCGACCCGGGAGGTCACCCAGCCGTCCTTGATCATCCCGTCGGCGTTGTAGTCCACCACGGTGACCAGCGCGTGCGGCTCTTCCCCGGCGTAGCTGAACACGCAGATGACCTCGTCCTGGTCGCCGAGGTCGTCCGGGTTGACGTAGCACTCGGCCGAGGTCACCGCGCCCAGGTGCTCGGCCCAGCCGGGACACGGCACGCCGACCTCGATCAGCTCCAGGGCGGCGCGCTCGGCCTTGGCCGCCTGCCGGGGCGTGCCGAGGCAGGCGATGCCGGACAGCAAGGCCAGCGCCGCCGGGCTGCGCTGCGCGCCTGCGTAGTCGACCAGCCCCTCGCCGACCAGCTGCTCGACGGTGGCGGCGCGCCGGCCGCCGCCGCGCTGACCCCACCAGGTGCCGAGCAGCTCGCTGACCATGAGCTCGGCGTCGAGCGGGCTGCGCACGGCCAGCAGTTCGCGCGCAGCGCGCAGCAGTTCGGCGAAGAGCGCGTTGGGCGGCGGCGCAGCGGTGCCCCTCCGCTGGCCGCCCCCTGATCCGCCGGGGGGCTGGCCGAAAGGGGGCTGGCTTCGTCGGCTCTGCGGGCTCACCCTGATAGCCTCTCAGATCTGGACATGCGAACGCTATGCTACGTTGTCATGCCCGCTGTAATTCCGCCTCTTAGACCGTACGCGCCACGCCGGCGCGCTTCCGGCGGGCGCGAAGCACGACCGTGACCGGCGTTTGCTGTCCGCGAATCCGCACACCTGGCCGCACTAATTGCGAGACTGTGGCACGCTTAATTGGTTGGCAGCGGGAACGATGATCCCGGGGAAGGGAGCCGCCCATGGCAGCCCCCGGCGCGGTACAAAGGTGTTCGTCATGAGCATGGATACTTCCGTACCCAGGCAGCGGGACGCCTCAGATGCCGCACTGGTGGACATGCTGATGCTGGAGGCGCCGGTCGGCTTGGCCCTGTTCGGGCCCGACTCGCGTTTCCGCTGGGTGAATGCTGCCCTGACCAGGCTCGGCGGGCAGGCTGAGGCGGATGCCTCGGGACCGCTGGACTGGACCGGCCTGCTGCCGTCCGAAGCCTGGCCCGGGCCCGTCGCGACCCGGGCGGAAACCGCGCTGCGCAAGGTCCTGGACGAGGGCGTGCCGCTGACCGAGCGCGGCTATCCCGCGGTCAGCCCGCCCGCCGCGTCCGCCGCGGAGCCCGCCGCCACCGCGCCTGCCTCCGTCGTCCCCGTCGGCGGTGCCTCTGCCCTCGACGTCCCCGCCGGCGGTGCCCCCGAGGCCGGGCCCGAGGACACGGACATGTCCGGCTGCGCCTCCTGGTTCCCGGTGCACGACGCGGCCGGGAAGGTCTTCGGCGTTGGCCTGATCATGCTGAACATCGCCAGCCTGAGCACCGCGGCCGTCGAGGCGGCCGCGGCCGAGATCAGGCGCAGCGAGGAGCGGTACCGCTCGCTCGTCCAGGGCGGTGCCCAGGTGGTCTGGGTGGCGGCGCCGGACGGCGCGATGAAGGAAGACTCGCCGGAGTGGCGCTGGATCACCGGGCAGTCGGAGGAGCAGTACACCGGATACGGCTGGCTCGAGTCGGTCCATCCCGAGGACCGGGAGCGGGTCGAGCGCGACTGGCGGGAGTGCGTCCGGACCGGCAAGAGCTTCGATGACCGGTACCGGATCCGCACCAAGGCCGGCTCCTACCGGCACTATGACGTGCGCGCGGTGCCGATCGAGCGGGACGGGAAGATCGTCGAGTGGGTCGGCGCCAGCACCGACGTCACCAGCCAGCGCGAGGCCGAGGAGATGCGCGGCCGGCTGACCGAGCAGTTGTCCGCCGCGGCCTTGCGCACCGCGCGGCTGCAGCAGGCCACCTCGATGCTGGCCGAGGCGCTGACCGTGGAGCAGGTGGTCGAGGTCATCACCGAGGTGGGCCGGACCGCGATCGGCGCGCTGCACTCGGCGGTCGCGCTGCTCGAGGCCGACGGCGCCCGGCTGCGGGTGGTCAACGACGACCTGCGGAACGCCCCGGACTCGGCGGGCGGCCAGCTCACGCTGGAGTCGCCGAGCGTGATGACCAAGGCGATCGCGACCCGGCGGCCGGTGCTGGTCGAGGATCCGGAGGACCTGCGCAGGCAGTTCGACGGCGAGCTGGAGATCGACCCGGAGCGGGTCGCGGCCTCCGACGAGCGCTCCTGGGTCGGCCTGCCGCTGCTGGCGGCGGGCGCGCCGCTGGGCGCGCTGCGGTTCTCGTTCGGCCGGCCGAGGAAGATCACCGAGGAGGAGCGGGTCTTCCTGGAGGCGCTGGCCGGGCAGTGCGCGCTGGCGGTGGAACGGGCCGGGCTTTACGAGCGGGAGCACACCACGGCGGAGACGCTGCAGCGCAGCCTGCTCCCCGATCAGCTGCCCAGCGTGCCCGGCCTGGTGCTGGAGGCCATGTACCGCCCGGTGGCCAAGAACATGGAGATCGGCGGCGACTGGTACGACGCGTTCCGGCTGGCCGACCAGCGGCTCGCGGTGGCGGTCGGCGACGTGATGGGCAAGGGCCTGACCGCGGCGGCTGGGATGGGCCGGGTGCGCAATGCGCTGCGCGCGCTGGCGCTGACCGACCCGCGCCCGGCGGCGGTGCTCGGCGGGCTGGATCGCCTGTTCAGCGCGACCGAGGAGGAAGAGCAGGTCACCACGGTGGCCTACCTGGTCATCGACCCGGAGACCGGCGATGGCGTGCTCGGGAATGCCGGTCACCTGCCGGCCCTTGTTCTTGAGGCAGGTCGCGCGCCGCGGTTTGATCAGGTGGAGGCGGGCACGCCGCTGGGCTGGGCCAGCCCGAGGAAACAGCACGCGTTCAACCTGCGCCCTGGCAGCACAGCGGTTTTTTACTCTGACGGTCTGGTAGAGAACAGGAATCGTGGTCTGGACGCGGGTCTGGAGGAGTTGGCTGCGGTGGCGGCACGGGCCGACGAGGATCTGCTGGCCCGTCCCGAACGGCTGCTCGAGTACCTCGTTGAACGTATGCTCGCTGGTCACGAGCAAGACGACGATGTAACGGTGCTGGTCATGCACGTGCCGGAGGGCGGTCCACGGTGAGGGGGGCCCGGGCGGAGACGTACAAGTCACTCCCGGCCGCAGCCTATGGTGATGAGTGGGAGGCAGGCGGGTTGAATCAGTCCCGAGTGGCATCTATCCAGCGAAGGAAGGGGTGACCGTGGTCGTGAGCGCTGCCAACTCCGCAGCGCGGAAGCGCCCCAGGACGTCGGACCAGGGGCCCCGGGCCGTTGAGGACCAGGCGGTTCAGGCGGCTCCGCGGCCAGGTAGTCCTGGACCCCGGAACTCGGAAAAGCACGGTTCCGAGGTACGCGCCAACGCGGACTCCGTCCCGAATACCCTAAACGCCCCAGACGGCCCGAACGGGCCAAAGATCCCAGCGGACCCAGCAGGCCTGACCGCGGTGGATCTCGACGAGGCGGATCTCGATTCCGACGCCGATCTTGAGAACGCAGTAGATCTCGATGATCTGGACGCCGACGACGCGGACCTCGCTGACGACGTGGACCTGCAGGTCGCGCTCGCCGATGAGGACCTGGACGAGGCCGATCTCGGCGATGTCGCCGCGGCAGCCGTCGATCTGGCCGTCGACGGGCGGGAAGGGCCGGACGGTCCCGAAGAGCACGAAGAGTCCGAGCCCGGCCAGCCGTCCGCGGCGGCGGACGGCGAAGCCGAGGGCCCCGGCGCGGCGGGCGCTCGCGTCGTCAAGATCTCCCCCGACAGCGGGAGCGAGGACGAGGAGATCTTCGTCTTCGGTGACGACGACGAAGATCTTCCGGCCGCGCAGGTCGCGGTGGCGGGCGCCACCGCGGACCCGGTCAAGGACTACCTCAAACAGATCGGCAAGGTGCCGCTGCTCAACGCCGAGCAAGAGGTCGAGCTGGCCAAGCGGATCGAGGCGGGCCTGTTCGCCGAGGAGAAGCTGGCCGAGGGCCGCCGCACCCTGAACACCGACCGGCGCATCGACCTGGAGTGGATCGCCGAAGACGGCACCCGGGCCAAGAACCACCTGCTGGAGGCGAACCTGCGGCTGGTGGTGTCGCTGGCCAAGCGGTACACCGGCCGCGGCATGCTGTTCCTGGACCTGATCCAGGAGGGCAACCTGGGCCTGATCCGGGCGGTGGAGAAGTTCGACTACACCAAGGGCTACAAGTTCTCCACGTACGCCACCTGGTGGATCCGGCAGGCGATCACCCGGGCGATGGCCGACCAGGCGCGCACCATCCGCATCCCGGTGCACATGGTCGAGGTGATCAACAAGCTGGCCCGCGTGCAGCGCCAGATGCTGCAGGACCTGGGCCGCGAGCCGACCCCGGACGAGCTGGCCGTCGAGCTGGACATGACCCCCGAGAAGGTCGTCGAGGTGCAGAAGTACGGCCGCGAGCCGATCTCCCTGCACACCCCGCTGGGCGAGGACGGCGACAGCGAGTTCGGCGACCTGATCGAGGACTCCGAGGCGATCCAGCCCGGCGAGGCGGTCAGCTTCACCCTGCTGCAGGAGCAGCTGCACTCGGTGCTCGACACGCTGTCCGAACGCGAGGCCGGCGTCGTCTCGATGCGGTTCGGGCTGACCGACGGCCAGCCCAAGACGCTGGACGAGATCGGCAAAGTGTACGGCGTGACCCGCGAGCGCATCCGCCAGATCGAGTCCAAGACCATGTCGAAGCTACGTCACCCGTCCCGTTCCCAGGTCCTCCGCGACTACCTGGACTAAGAACCCTTCATCCCCCGGGCGGCCCGCCGCCCGGGGGTTGTCGTATGCCTCCCGGGCACAAAGAAAACCGACGCCAATAACCGAACTGGCGTCGGCATCCTTGCCGGTCTGGCTGTTCCCGCCGGCTTACTGCGGCTGCGGCTCAGACAGGCGGTTGCTCTCGTCCTGTATATCGACGGCGACCTTGGCCAGCGCCTTGGCGTGCTCGCGGCCGTGGTGCGCACAGAAAAGCAGCTCTCCTGAGTTAGCGAGCAGCACGCGAACATACGCCTGGGCGCCGCAACGATCGCAGACGTCCAACGCGGTCAGCGGCTTGGTGGGGGCTATTGCTCCAGTCAACGTCGCCTTCCCTCGCGTCGTGCCTCCGGCTTCCATATCCGTCTGGCCCCGGTTTTCTGCCCTTACAGCTCAGCACAACACATACCCCGGCGTCAGCGTTCCCCACTCCGAGTGGTGTACGCCACAAGCGAAAACACCTACCGACGGAGCGTGGCCATACTGCCGCCACGTGCAGACGGTGCCTGCGCCCCACCGGTACTCGGGCGTAGTACCGGTGGCACACAGGCACCGTGTGTCTCTAGCTAGAGATATACCCAGATAGCCCTGGTTGATGCATTCGTCATGGTCAGTCCGGGATTTTCGGCTGGCTGGCCGCGTGGCATGCCATGGGCAGCCGGCCCGGAACGCTACTATTTTCGGATGAGGCCCGTGCGGGCCACGGAAGGAGACCGGCCGCTCGTGCCCACCCTTACCGCCGCTTCCAGGACGCCGTCGGCCCCCACCGCGGCTGACGCCTACACCGCCCGGCACCTGTCGGTCCTCGAGGGCCTGGAAGCGGTCCGCAAGCGCCCCGGCATGTATATCGGATCGACGGACAGCCGCGGGCTGCAGCACTGCCTGGGGGAGATCTTCGACAACGCCGTGGACGAGGCGCTGGCCGGGCACTGCACCGGGATCGAGGTGACGCTGCACGCGGACGGTTCGGCCGAGGTCAGGGACAACGGCCGCGGCATCCCGGTCGACGTCGAGCGCAAGACCAAGCTCACCGGCGTGGAGCTGGTGATGACCAGGCTGCACGCGGGCGGCAAGTTCGGCGGCGGCTCGTACACCGCCTCCGGCGGGCTGCACGGCGTCGGCGCCTCGGTCGTCAACGCGCTGGCCTCGCGGCTGGACGTCGAGGTGGACCGGGAGGGGCGCACCTGGGCCGCCAGCTTCCGCCGCGGCGTCACCGGCGAGTTCGCCGGGCCCGGCCCGGACGCGGACTTCACCAGGAAGTCGGGGCTGCGCCAGCTCACCCGGCCAGGACTCAGCCGATCAGGACAGGGCGGCCGGGTCCGGAAGGCCACCGGGACCAGGATCAGGTTCTGGCCGGACCGGCAGGTGTTCATCAAGGACGCCAGGTTCAGCTTCGACGCGCTTACCGAGCGGGCCAGGCAGACCGCCTACCTGGTGCCCGGCCTGACCATCAGCATCCGCGAGGAGCCCGCGGCCCGCATCCGCGAGGAGCCCGCGGCGAACCTCGACGGCCAGCAGGCCGAGCCGGAGCGGGTCAAGCAGGCGGTGTTCCGCTTCGACGGCGGCATCAGCGAGTTCTGCGCCCACCTCGGGTCCGGCGAGGCCGTCACCGACGTGCTGCGGCTGACGGGCTCGGGCAGCTTCACCGAGACCGTCCCGGTGCTCGACGACCGGGGGCACATGACCCCGACCGAGGTCGAGCGCGAGATGCAGGTCGACGTGGCGGTCCAGTGGGGGACTGGCTACGACGGCGTGGTCCGCTCGTTCGTCAACGTCATCGCCACCCCGCACGGCGGCACGCACGTCACGGGCTTCGAACGGGCCATGGTTAAAACGCTGAACGACCAGCTCAGGGCGGCCAGGCTGCTGAAGAACGGCGACGATCCCGTCACCAAGGAGGACGTGCTCGAGGGCCTCACCGCGATCGTGTCGGTGCGGCTGCCCGAGCCGCAGTTCGAAGGGCAGACCAAGGAGGTGCTCGGCACCCCGGCCGCCTCCCGGATCGTGACGCAGGTGGTGAGCGCGCAGCTCAACGCCTACCTGGAGACCCCGCCCCGGGGCGCCAAGCAGCAGGCCCGGGCGATGCTCGAGAAGGTGGTGTCGGCGGCCAAGGCGCGCATCGCGGCCCGCGAGCACCGCGACAACCAGCGGCGCAAGTCGGCGCTGGCCAGCTCGTCGCTGCCGGCCAAGCTGGTCGACTGCCGGTCGACCGACGACCGCAGCGAGCTGTTCATCGTCGAGGGGGACTCCGCGCTCGGCACCGCGAAGCTGGCCAGGGACTCGGAGTTCCAGGCGCTGCTGCCGATCCGCGGCAAGATCCTCAACGTGCAGAAGGCCTCGCTGGCGGACATGCTCAAGAACGCCGAGTGCGCCTCGATCATCCAGGTGATCGGCGCGGGCTCGGGCAGCTCGTTCGACCTGGATTCGGCCCGGTACCAGCGGATCATCTTCATGGCGGACGCGGACGTCGACGGCGCGCACATCCGCACCCTGCTGCTCACGCTGTTCCACCGGTACCTGCGGCCGATGCTGGACGCGGGCCGGGTCTTCGCCGCGGTGCCGCCGCTGCACCGGGTGGCGCTGAAGAACGTCCGCAAGGGCCAGCCGAAGTACCGGTACTGCTACTCCGAGGCCGAACTGCACCGGACCCTACTCGAGCTCGAGCGCCGCGGGCAGCGCTGGGAGGAGCCCGTGCAGCGGTACAAGGGCCTCGGCGAGATGGACGCGTCCCAGCTGGCCGAGACCACCATGGACCCGAGGCACCGCACCCTGCGCCGGATCAGGATCGAGGACGCGGACGCCGCCGCGGAGATTTTCGGCCTGCTGATGGGAAGCGAGGTCGCCCCGCGCCGCGACTTCATCGTGGGCGGCGCCGCCGAGCTCGACCCGTCCCGTATCGACATCTGAGGAATTAACGCTAGGTCACCGCGGCTGCTGCTAGCATCACCTTCCGTGACCAAGTCGATACTCGTTGCGCGATTCCTGCGGGCGCGGGCGTGGTGGCGGCTCGACAGCGCGGGCGCCAGCGCGCTGCACGTGGCGCGCAGCGTCGTCGCCCTGCTGGACGCGGTCGCCTACCTTCAGGACATTCCTGACCACGACCCCGACATGCTGGCGCTCGAGGCGGCCGGGTGCTTCCGCGGCGGCGTCTTCGATCCCGGCCCCGAAGGCGCGGACATCATCCGGGGGTGGCAGCTCGCCGACGAGCCGTCGGCCGACCCCCGCGACCTGCTGGCCGAGCTCGTCCGGGCCGCCCAACAGTCCAGCCCGGCCCACGGCCGCCACCACCATTCCCCGGTCATGACCGGTTACGCAAGCGGAGACTAGACCACCCGGACCGCACCGCCTAGGACAAAGAGGGGGCCGGTGAGGGGGACGCCGGAGCCGTCCCGCTTCCCGACCGGGTCGGGCAGCTCGACCGGCGCGCCCGCTTCGGTCGCGCCCACTGCCGGGGCCGGCCCGGCCCACGCCATGACCAGCATGTCCTCGCCCTTGAGGAGCCGATGGCAGCGTACGCCGCCGGTGGCCCGGCCCTTGCCGGGGAACTCGTGCAGTGGGGTGACCTTCACGCTGCCGGCCCTCGCCCCCGGCAGGGCGCCCGCGCTGCCGGCCACGGTGACCACCACGGCGGGGGAGTAGCTGCCGGGCGGACCCAAAGACCCCGACGGCGTCCCCGCCGCCGCGACCGCGTCCACCGCGCCGAACCACACCACCGAGGCGCCCGCCGTCAGCCGCACGCCGGCCATGCCGCCGGCCGCCCGGCCCTGCGGGCGCACCGCGGACGCCGGGAACCGCAGTAGCTGTGCGTCCGACGTGATGAACACCAGCTCCGCCGACTCCGCGGATAGCTGCACCGCCCCGACCACCCGGTCCCCGGATTTCAGCGTGATCAGCTCGAACTCGTCCCGGTTCTGCGGGTAGTCCGGCAGCACCCGCTTGACCACGCCCTCAGCGGTACTCAGGGCAACACCAGCACCTGGCGTATCAACACAAGCAAGCCCCACCACCGTCTCGCCCCGCGAAAGCGAGGCGAACTCGGCGACCGGCGTGCCGCCGGCCAGCGACGCCGCGCCCGCGCCGGGCGGCATCGACGGCAGCTCGAGCACGTCGAGCTTGACCAGCCGTCCCGCGGAGGTCACCAGGCCCACGGTCCCGCGTACCGTGGCTCGCGCCGCGGAGACGACGACGTCGTGGGCGGCGCGAGTCGCGTCGGCCGGGGGAGGAACCAGGACCCGTTCGGCAAAATTCTCCGACGTACCGGCGGCCGCCCGCGCCACCAGCCCGGTCGCCGACATCAGCACCACGCACGGGTCGTCGGCCACCTCCAGCGGGACCGCCGCCGGCAATGCCGTGCCGCTGCCCTCAAGCAGCACCGTGCGCCGCGGGGTGCCGAACTTCTTCGCGGCCTCGGCCAGCTCGCCGCTGACCAGCTCGCGCAGCCGCTCGTCCGACTCCAGGATCGAGGTCAGCGCGGCGATCTCGGTCCGCAGCTCGTCCTGCTCGCGCTCGAGTTCCAGCCGGTCGTAGCGGGTCAGCCGGCGCAGCGGCGTGTCCAGGATGTACTGCGCCTGGATCTCGGACAGCTCGAAGACCTCCATCAGCCGCGACTTCGCCGAAGCCGCGTCGTCGGACGACCGGATGACCGCGATGACCTCGTCGATATTCAGCAGCGCGACGAGCAGCCCGTCGACCAGGTGGAGCCGTTCGGACCGCTTGCGGCGGCGGTACTCGGTCCGGCGCCTGGTCACCTCCAGCCGGTGCGCCACGTAGATTTCCAGCAGCTCGCGAAGCCCGAGCACGCGGGGCTGGCCGTCGACCAGGGCGACGTTGTTGATGCCGAACGTCTCCTCCATCGGCGTCAGCCGGTACAGCTCGGCCAGCACGGCCTCGGGGTTGAAGCCGCTGCGGACCTCGATCACCAGGTGCAGGCCGCGTTTGCGGTCGGTAAGGTCCTTCAGGTCGGAGATGCCGTTCAGCTTCTTGGCCTGGACCAGGTCCTTGATCCTGGTCATGACCTTCTCCGGGCCGATGCTGTAGGGCAGTTCGGTGACCACGATGCCGGCGCGCCGGGGGGTGATCTGCTCGATCGTGGCGGTCGCCCGGGTGCGGAAGATGCCGCGGCCGGTCTCGTACGCCTCCCTGACGCCTTCCAGCCCCACAATGCGCCCGCCGGTGGGCAGGTCGGGCCCCGGCACGAAGCGCATCAGGGCATCCAAAGACGCGTCCGGATGACGAATCATGTGCCGCGCCGCGGCGATCACCTCGCCGAGGTTGTGCGGCGCCATGTTGGTGGCCATCCCGACCGCGATCCCGGACGCGCCGTTGACCAGCAGGTTCGGCAGGCCGGCGGGCAGCACGTCGGGCTGCTGCTCGCTGCCGTCGTAGTTCGGGATGAAATCGACGGTCTCCTCGTCGATGGAGGCAACCATCTCCATGGCCGCGGCGGTCAGCCGGGCCTCGGTGTACCGCATGGCCGCGGGCGCGTCGTCGCCACCCAGGCTGCCGAAGTTCCCGTGCCCGTCGACCAGCGGCAGCCGCATCGCCCACGGCTGGGCCATCCGGGCCAGCGCGTCATAGATGGCCGAGTCGCCGTGCGGATGCAGGCGGCCCATGACCTCGCCGACAACCCGGGCGCACTTGACGTGGCTGCGCTCCGGGCGCAGGCCCATCTCGTTCATCTGGTACAGGATCCGGCGCTGCACCGGCTTCAGGCCGTCTCGGGCGTCCGGGAGGGCGCGCTGGTAGATGACGCTGTAGGCGTACTCGAGGTAGCTTCCGCGCATCTCCTCGGTGACGTCGATGTCGACGATATTTTCTTCGAAATCCTCGGGGGGCGCGGGGGGACCGCCGCCTCGTCGTGCTGCCATACCGAACATTCTGCCGTGCGAACACCGCTGGCGGGCGACACGACGCGGCGATTGCCTGACTCCCGGTACGTTGGCGGCCATGAGTGACTATCTCGGCGAGTTGTTCTCACTGGCAGACCGGGTGGCCGTGGTCACCGGCGGCAGTTCGGGGATCGGCCAGGGGATGGCTTCGGCGCTGGCGCGGGCCGGCGCGCAGGTGGTGCTGGTCGCGCGGGACCCGGGGCGGCTGGCGGATTCCGTCGCCTCGCTGCGTGCGCAGGGGTGCCGGGCGGCCTGGGTCAGTGCCGATCTCGGCGACCGTGCCGCCGCCGAGCGTGCGGCCCGGTCGGCCGCCGAGGCCTTCGGCGAGCCCGACATCTTGATCAACTGCGCGGGCATCAACCTGCGTCCGCCGCTGGCGGAGCTGACCCTGGCCGAATGGGACCTGACCATGGCGGTGAACCTGACCGCGCCGTTCCTGCTCGGCCAGCGGTTCGGGCCGTCGATGGCGGCGCGAGGATGGGGGCGGATCGTCAACGTGACCTCGCAGCAGGCCGGGCGGGCCTTCGGCAACAGCGGCGGGTACGGGGCGTCCAAGGGCGGCCTGGCGGCGCTGACGCGTTCGCAGTCCGAGGCGTGGGCCCGGTCCGGAGTGTGCTGCAACTCGGTCTGCCCGGGGTTCGTCCCGACGCGGCTCAACGCGGTCGTGGCCCAGGATCCGGCGCGCTCGGCGGCGATGGCGGCCCGGACCATGGTGGGCCGCAACGGCGAGCCCTCGGACTTCGCGGGGGTCGCGGTGTTCCTGGCCTCGCGCGCCAGCGACTACCTCACCGGCCAGACCCTGTACGTGGACGGCGGCTTCGCCGCCACCTGAACGCTCTACAGGACCGGGCGCGCGCCGATGAGGCCGAGGGCGTGAGCGGCCAGCCGGCAGCCGCCGGCCAGCGCCTCGCCCGGCGGCTTCTTGTCCAGCCACGCGGGCAGGAAGCCGGCGACGAACGCGTCCCCGGCGCCGGTGCCGTCGATCACCCGGTCCACCGGCGGCGCGGGCACCCGCACCGGCGGCCGCCCGTTGGCGTAGAACAGCGCGCCGTCGGCGCCGAGCTTGACGGCGACGTGCGGGTACCAGGCGGTCAGCACGCGGGCCGCCTGCTCCGCGTCCTCCCGGCCGGTGAGCACCTTGGCCTGGGCGGCGTTGACGAACAGCAGCACCGCCCCGGAGGACAGCTCAAGGAACGGCTCGGCTCCGGCCCGCTCCAGCGGAGCCGCCGACGCCGCGTCCACCGACGCGGTCATGTTGGTCCGGCGTGCGTAGTCGATCGCGGCCAGCCCGGCCGCCCGCGCCCCCTCCGACAGCAGCGTGTACCCGGAGACGTGCAGGTGAGCGCCCGGCACGAACAGGTCGTGCGGCAGGTCGTCGGGGGACAGCGCGGCGTTCGCGCCCGGGTCGGAGAGCATGGTCCGCTCGCCCTTGTGGGTGACCATCACGACGCAGGTGCCGGTGGGCCGCTCGGGGTCCATCACCAGCCGGGCGTCGACGCCGTAGCCCATCAGCTCCATATCGCGGTTCCGCCCGGCGATGTCCGCGCCCCGCCGCCCCACGAACGCCACGTCGCCGCCGTCGGCCGCCATCCAGGCGGCGATGTTGGCCCCGGAACCGCCGCCGTGCATGGTCACGTTCGCGGGCGTATCGCTGCCGCGGGCGAGCGGAAGCGTAGCGTGGGCGACCGCATCAGTCATCAGGTCGCCTATGACTACCACGCGAGCCATACTCGTCATCACCTCATCGCCCGGCCACAGGTCTTACTACGGTAGCGGCCAGCGGGCTAGGCTGGCCAGCGGCCGAGCAGAGATCACCGCTGGATGCCCGGGTAACACGCAACCCGCGCAAAGATTGTCACCGGACCGTTATCCGGAAGGCGTCGTCACCCTGCCTATCACCGGGCCCATCACCGGGCTCCCAGCGGCAGGACGCGCCCGGCCACGACCAGTTCGGCCTCCTCGGATTCGGCGGCCAGCGCCTGGTTCAGCCGCCCGAGCTCGTCCCGGAACAGCCGCCCGGCGGGCGTCGCGGGCACCACGCCCAGCCCGGTCTCGTCGCTCACCGCGACGACGTAGGCGCCGGTCTGCCGCCACGCGCCGACCAGTTCGGCGATCCTGCCCGCCAGCTTCCCCGCGGCAGCGCTTCCTGCATTGTCCCAGGCGCCTGCGTTGTCCCAGGCGCCTGCGTTGTCCCAGGCGCCGCACTCGTCAAGCACCGCGGCCAGCCAGGTGCCGATTCCGTCGATCAGCAGCGCCCCGCGGGCGGTGCCGAGCAGGCCGGCCAGGTCGGTGGTCTCGGCCGTCCGCCACCAGGCCGGCCGGCGCGCCCGGTGCGCGGCCACCCGCGCCGCCCAGTCCGGGTCATCCGCTCCGTGTTTCCCCGTGGCCACGTAGGTCACCTCCGGCTCACCCGCCAGCCGCAGCTCGGCCCGCTCCGACTTGCCCGAACGCGCCCCGCCCAGCACCAGCACCCGCCGGGTCCCGGCGGCAAGATCAAAACTTTTTCCAACCGAACGGGCCGGGTCGATCGCCTCTCCGTCACCGGCGAGCCGCACCCGCCAGAACCCGCAGCGCCGCGCGAGTTCCCGCTCCGAGGGCACGCGGTGATCCGCGAACGCCACCGCCGTGACCGTGCCCGCGGTGATAAGACCCCGGGCCCGCAGCCAGCCGAGCTGGGCGGGATCGCCCAGCAGGTCGAGGAACGCGATGTCGTAAGGCGCCGCGCCCTCCGGCGGCGCCGGCACCGCCCCGGGTCCCCCCGGATAGAGCAGCCGCCCCCCGTCCGGCGCGGTGACGTCCCAGCCCCCGGTTCCCCCCTCCCGCAGGTCAGGCAGCCGCCGCACGCGGTAGCCCCCGGCGTCCCCGGTCCCCATGTCCCCGGCTCCCATGTCCCCGGCTCCCATGTCCCCGGCTCCCATGTCCCCGACGCTCACGCCCCTGGCCCCCAGCCGCACCATGCCATCGACGACTATAGTCGACTGCATTCGCGCGTTCCCGTCCGCGGCCTGGCGCAGGCAGGAGGCGCACCGGCAGCCCGGCTCCGGCCAGCCTGCGATCCCTCCCGAACCCTCGACCAGGACCCGCATCAGCCCAGGAAAGACAGCCGGACCCGGCGGTCGGGGTTGTCCACGTTCAGGTCGACCAGGGCGATGGACTGCCAGGTGCCGAGGGCCAGCCGGCCGCCGATCACCGGGACCGTCGCGTACGGCGGGACGAAGGCCGGCAGGACGTGCGACCGGCCGTGCCCGCGGGATCCGTGCGCGTGCCGCCAACGCTCGTCGGCGGGCAGCAGGCTGGACAGGGTAGCCAGGAGGTCGTCGTCGCTGCGCGCGCCGAGTTCGATCAGCGCGATGCCCGCGGTCGCGTGCGGCACGAAGACGTGCAGCAGGCCGTCGCCCCCGTCGGAGGCGGCGCTCGCGAACTCCGAACACTCGCCGGTGATGTCCCTGATCGTCTCGCGGCTCCCGGTGCGGACATCGATGATCTGCGTCTTCATCATATGCGCGGCGTGGAGACCCAGGCCTTGGGACCGGGGAGGAAACGCCGCTGCCTCCCTTCATTGTCTGCTATAATCGAATATGTCTGCGATAGGCAAGCGGACCTGCGGCGGGGCACGCCGTGGCTGCGCGGGGAGGCGTCCGGGATGCCGGGCCTGTGAACCGCGAACCTCAACTGCTCGCCTCCTAACTGGCGGGTGAGTAGCAATTCCCCGCCTCAGGCGGGGGAGGATGTCAAGCCCCGGATCATAGGGTGCAGTGCGGTGCGGCGTTTCCTCTCTGGCTTCAGGTCAGGGAGGAGGCGCGCACTCTTCGCTGTGTAATGTCAAGTGTGGCGTGCTACTTTCAGCGTCTGCGATAGCCAACCGGACACGTGCAGTACTGCGGCGGGGCCCGTCGTGCCTGCGCGGGGAGGCGTCCGGGATTCTCGGTCGGCGAACTGCAGACCAGCAGCGACGCAGCTCACGGCTGGAATCTGCGCCTCTCAGGGCGGCGGAGGATGTCAAAGGATGCTTTCATGGAGCCCGGTAAAAAGGTGCTCGCCGCTTTCGGCGCGCCCGCCGGACCCGTTCCGCTGGCCGGGCAGCTGCGGAGCCTGCTGGCGGTGCTCCGGCCGGTGCGCCTGCAGGCTCAGCTGGTCCACGGCGACCTCGGCGGGAACGTGCTCTTCGCCGCGGGTGAGCCGCCCGCCGTGATCGACTTCTCGCCCTACTGGCGGCCGCCCGGGCTGGCCCTGGCCGTCGCAGCGGTGGACGCGCTGATGTGGAGCGGGGCCGCCCCGGTCATCCTCGATGAGCTGGCCGGCCAGCCGGAACTCGACCAGCTGCTGGCCCGCGCTGGTGTACCGGCTCGTCACCGAGATCATCTTCCGGCGCGGCGACGCGGCCGGCCTCGCGGCGGTCGCACGGGGCAGCCAGCCGGTGACCGGCCTGGTCCTGGGCCGCCTGGCCGTAGGGTAAGGATCAGGTAACCCCCGGGAAGGGGAGGTGGGAGGGACATGACGGAGAGCTCCCAGCCGGACGGGACGCGGCTGCGGCTGGCCCGGCAGGCTCGCGGCCTGTCCCAGCAGCAGCTGGCCGGCGTGGCCGGCGTCACCAGGCAGGCGGTGTCCGCCGTCGAGTCCGGCCATTCTGACCCTTCGCTGCGGGTCGCCCTCGGCCTGGCCCGGGCCCTCGGCATGACGGTCGAGGAGCTTTTCGGCCCCGGCGAGCTCGGCGATCCGGTGCTGGCGCAGCCGGTCGCGGCGGTCAGCGGCCCGGGTTCCCGGGTCGCGCTCGCCACCGTGGGCGACACGTTCGTGGCGCTGCCTATGCACGCGGACACGGCCGCCCGGCTGGGCTTCAGCCCAGCCGGAGGGCTCGTCGTCGGCACGTCACCGGCCCCCGCGCGGCAGCCGCCGTGGAACCTGGTGCCGGTACGGTCCATCGGGCCGCCGCGGCCCACCGTCGTGGTGGCCGGCTGTGACCCGGCGCTGCCGCTGCTCGAGACGCCGCTCGCGCTGCTCGACCCGCCGCTGGCGTTCGCCTGGTGGCCGTGCGGCAGCGGCGAGGCCCTGCGGCTGGCCGCCGCCGGGCTGGTGCACGCCGCCGGGGTGCACCAGATCGGCGCCCAGCCCGGCGCGGCCGACATCCCCGGCGGTGCCGACGTGGTCGGGTTCGCCTCCTGGCGTGAGGGCCTGGTGGTCCGGCCGGGAGCCCGGGTCCGCGGGCTCGACGACGTGGCCGCCCGCGGGCTGCGGCTGGTCAACCGCGAGCCGGGAGCGCAGGCGCGCACGCTGCTCGACCGGGAGCGCCTGCGCCTCGGCCTAGACCCGGCCGAGCTCCCCGGCTACGACAGCCGGGCCGCCGGCCACCTGCAGGTGGCGGCGGCCATCGTCGGCGGTCTCGCCGACGCCGGCGTGTCGAGCGAGCCGGCCGCGCTGGTCTACGGGCTCGATTTCATTCCGCTGGCCGAGGAGCGCTTCGACCTGGTGCTGCCGGCCAAGCACGCCGCGTCCCGCGAGATCCAGGGCCTGCTGAAGGTGCTCACCTCGCCGTGGCTGCTGGCCCAGCTGGCCAGCCTGCCCGGCTACGACGCCGCCCGCTGCGGCGAGCGCGCGTCCTGATCAGTGCCCCGAACACTCAGTGCCCCAACACTCAGTGCCCGAACATTCAGTGCCCGAACACGGGGATCATCACGGCCCGGGCGATGGTGTGGAAGCGCAGGTTGAAGCCCGCCACGGCCGGCGAGATCTCGTCGTTGACGTCCAGCGACTCAACGTCGAGAGCGTGCACCGCGAACACGTAGCGGTGCGGCGGGTCCCCGGCCGGCGGGGCCGCGCCGCCGAAGTCCTTGGCGCCATAGTCGTTGCGGACGTGGAACGCACCCTTGGGCAGGCCCGAGCCGTCCGTGCCGGCCGCGCCCGTTTCCAGTTCGGTCACCGAGGCGGGAATGCCGAGCACGATCCAGTGCCAGAAACCCGAGCCGGTCGGCGCGTCCGGGTCGAAGCAGGTAACCGCGAAGCTCTTGGTCTCCGCCGGGAAACCGGACCAGTGCAGCGACGGGGAGATGTTTCCCCCGGTCATGCCGAACCCGTCGAAGACCTGATTGCCCGACATCATCTGGCCATCGGCGACGTCATCGCTGCGTAGGTCGAACGACGGGACGGCAGGCAGGAAGTCGTAGGGGAGCGGCGCGCGGTTGGTCATGGCGTAATCTCCTCGGCGAGGCGGACGGGGTTCCCTGGGGTGAACGCGTCCCACGTTATCGGTAAGGCCGACGGCCGGTCCGCCGGGCCAGCACCGGCCCGATCACGTTTGGTGTGATCGGCAGCATTTCACTGCCGGAGTTCTCCTACGGTGGTGGTTGTGAGGCAACAGCGGGGGCGCGCGATGCCCGGCCGGCCGCGCCGAGGGGGCGTCGGCCGGCCGCGCCGAGGGGCCGCCAGGCGATCCCTCGGCCGGATGCGCCGCCGGGCCGCGCATGGCATCCTCGGCCGGATCCGCCTGGGCACGGCGGGTAAATCGGCGCGGCTGCGCCGCTGGGTGCTAGGCGCGGCCCTGCTCGGCGTGGCCCTGGCGCCTTACCCGGTCCAGGGTGCGGTCGGCGCGCCGCCCGCGGCCGCCTGCCGGGCCGGCTGCCGCCCCGGGTCCGTGCCCAGCATGGTCAGGTGGAAGACCCCGCTGTCCGGCGCGTGGGACGTGGCCCTGGGGCTGACCGGTACGGTGCCGGCCTCCGGCCTGGCCTACGCCTCTGTCGGCGGCGGCGTCGCCGCGGTCGGCGCCGGGCTGACCCTGTCCGCGTACTCGTCCAGGACCGGCGCCCTGAAATGGCAGGACACGCTGACCGGCTTCCCGGCCGGGGCCGCCATCGTGTCGGTGCGCGCCTGGCCGGGCGAGGTCACCGCGGGTGTCTCCTACCGGCCCGCGGGCAGCGCCGGCGCCCGGCGCCGCACCGAGGTGGTCATCTCCGATGCGGACGGCGCCCAGGTCGGCCGGTACCCGGCGTCGGTGTTCGGCGGGGCGGTCGCGGGCAACTCCGAATACACCGTCGTCGTCGGCGCGACCGCGGTGACCAGCTACGACAACGCGACCGGGCACATCCGCTGGCAGCGGCCCACCGGCCCGGTCGCGCAGGCGTGGCGTACCGACGGCAACTGGCTCTACGTGGCCGAGTCAGCCGGCGGGTTCGTGGGCTCGGCCCCGGTCACCGCGCTGCGCCGGATCGACCTGGCGACCGGCTCCGAGCTTGTCGTCCCGCCGCTCGAGGGCCTGTCGTTCCACGGCACGCTCAGCACCGCCTTCGACGGCGCGGTGCTGTTCTCCTCGGCGGCCGGGGTGACCGCGTACAACGGCAGCACCGGAGGCTATCTGTGGTCCGCTGGCGGCGCCGTGCCGGAAGGCACCGACCGCCGCCCGCGCCGGATCTACCTCACCGAGGGATCCAACCTGGTCGGCGTCGACCCGCAGACCGGCCGGGTCAAGGGGACCGCGTCAGGCTCCGCGGTCAACGGCGCCGCCGGGGTGTACGTGGTCAGGAACGGCGTGGCGCTCGGGCTCGACCAGGGCGGGAACGGAGGCGCCTGGGGTTACGACATTGCGGTGCAGCGGGTCACGCTGGCCGCGGCCGGGTTGCCCTGGCCGCACTACTTCGTCGACCTCAGCGGCGTCGGCGGCAGCGCCGACCTGGCCGGCGGCCTGGTGGTCATCGCGGCCTGCGCCGAGCTGGCATCGAGCTCGCCGACCCAGCCGAGCACGTCCTCCCCGCCGGCGTCGTCCGGATCCGCCTCCACGCCACCCGCATCCGGATCGGCTGCTTCGACCCCTTCGGCCCCTTCCACCCAGCCTGCCTCTTCCGCCCCCGCCACCCCGGGCTCCGGCACCAGCCCGCCGGCCTCGGGCGGGGGCAGCGGGACCGGCCAGGGGTGTCTGCGTCCCGAGCTGGTCGCCCTCAATTTGTAGCACCTTCGTGTAGCACATCGTCCGTAACCCCGTGATGGCCTGCGGTAACGCGACCCAGGTTCCGGTGGATGGATGCCGCTACGGCCGGGTACGTCTTCCTCGCTATGAACATGGCGGAAAGAGCCCTCCGAGCCGCGGACAAGCTTCAGCAGCGGCATGCCTGGCTGGCCGTGCCGGTCGCGGTGTGGAAGAAGTTCGGCGACGACCAGGCGGGCAACCTCGCCGCGCTGATCGCGTACTCCGCCCTGGTCGCGATCTTCCCGCTGCTGCTCGTCCTGTTGACCGTGCTGGAAATCGTGCTGAAGAACAATGAAGAGCTGAAGCAAACGGTGCAGAACGCGCTGGACAAGTACCCGGCGATCGCCCTGGTCGATCAGAGCATCGGCCGGCTGAACCAGACTGGGATCGCGCTCGCGGTCGGCCTGGTGGGGACGTTCATCGGGTCGCTGGGAGTCGCGAACTCGCTGCAGAACGCGCTCAACTCGGTCTGGGAGATCCCCTTTGCCCGCCGCCCCGGGTTCCCCTGGTCATGGCTGCGCAGTGCCGCCCTGATCATCGTGATCGGCCTGGGCTTCATCGCCACCACGATCTTGTCCGGGCTCGCGGCCGGCACCGGACGCGTCCTGCTCGGCGCTGGCTCGTCCGTGCTTGCCTTCGCGGTATCGCTGGTACTGAACTTCGGGCTGTTCTGGCTGGGCTTCATGCTCGGCACCGCGCGCGAGATCACCTGGCGGCAACTGTGGCTCGGCGCGGCTATCAGCGCGGTCATCTGGCAGATACTGCAGGCATTCGGTGGTTACTTCCTGTCACATCAGCTTGCCCACGCCTCACCGCTGTACGGTACGTTCGCCCTCGTGCTCGGGCTGATCGCCTGGCTCTACCTCCAGGCCCAGCTCACCTTGTACGCCGTCGAGATCAACGTGGTGAGGGCTTACCGGCTGTGGCCGCGAAGCCTGGCCCCACCGCCGTATACGGAACAAGACCGCCATGCGTTCCGGCTATACGTAGAGAAGCGCGGCGACCAATGGGACATTGTGATGAGGGCCGGAGGTGAGGACGATCGCGAGAAGACGTCAGGCTGACCCGAACGCGCCGCACGTGGTCATCTGCGGCGCGGGATTCGGCGGCCTGTCCGCCATCTCCAGGCTCACCCGCGCGGGCCTGCGGGTGACCCTGGTGGACGGCCACCTGTACAGCACCTTCCAGCCGCTGCTCTACCAGGTCGCCACCGGAGGGCTGAACCCCGGCGATGTCGCCTACCCGGCAGGCGGCTTCGCGCGGCGCTACGGGGCGGTCTACCGGCGCGGGGAGCTGGCCGCGATCGACTCGGCGTCCCGCCGGATCAAGCTCACCAACGGCCGCGATCTCGGCTACGACTACCTCATCCTGGCTACCGGCGTGTCGGCCGCGTTCTACGGCATCAAGGGCGCGGCGGAGAACACGTTCGGCCTGTACACCAGGACCGACGCCCTCGTGCTCCGTGACCACCTGATGGCGGGCTTCGAGCGGCTCAGCGTGGACAGCGGCGACCTGCACGTCACCGTGGTCGGCGGCGGGGCCACCGGCGTGGAACTGGCTGGCACGCTGGCCGAACTGCGCGGCACCGTGCTCGGCGCCACCTTCCCCGACGTAGACCCGGTCCGGGTGCACGTCCGGCTGGTCGAGATGGCGCCGTCGCTGCTCGGGCCGTTCCACGAGAAGCTGCGCGAGTACGCCAAGGCCCAGCTGCTGGCCCGCGGCGTCGACGTGCGGCTGAACACCCGCATCGGCGAGGTCACCGCGAACCAGGTGCGGCTCGTCGACGGGGAGGACCTGCCGAGCGACATCACCGTGTGGGCGGCCGGCGTGGCGGCAGCCCCGGCGGTGGCGGGCTGGGGCCTGCCGCAGGGCAAGAACGGCCGCATCGTGGTCGGGCCGGACCTGCGGGTGCAGGGCCAGGACAGGATCTTTGCCGTGGGCGACATCGCGGTGAATCCCGACGATCCCACGCCGCAGCTCGCCCAGCCGGCCCTGCAGATGGGGCGGCATGCCGCAGCGCAGATCGCCAAGCTGGAGAGCAAGCCGGAAGACAGTACCGCCACCGAGCCGTTCAAGTACCACGACAAGGGCACCATGGCCACGATCGGCCGCCGGTCCGCCGTGGTCCAGCTGGCCGGCGGCCTGCGGATACGCGGCACCCTCGCCTGGCTGGCCTGGTTCGCCCTGCATCTGGTCTACCTGCTCGGCGGGCGCAACCGCGTGACCGCGCTGATCAACTTGACGTACCGGTACCTCTCCTGGGGGCACGGCGGGGCCGTGATCGTCGGCGACGAACCGGTGAACCCGCTGGAGCCACCTCAGGCGAACCCGATAGCCTCCGGTGGTCCGGCTGAATCCTACAGACTGTAGTAGCCGGCTGAGATGAAGCGAATTGCCCGCAGTAGGCTGTTCCCGCTATGAACAGGTTCCGCGCGCGCGCCGCGCTGTCAGCCGTGGCCCTGCTCGGCGTCCTCGGCGGGTTGCCGGGTCTGGCCGGATGCAGCGGCTCGTCGGCCAGCTCGCAGTCCGGGGGCTCGCAGTCCGCGGGGCCGGACACTGCCGCGATAAACAACCCCAACCTGGACCTCGGGAGCTCGCTCGGCGGGCACCCGGCGCCGGACTTCCGGCTGCAGAACCAGTTCGGCCAGCCGATGTCGCTGAGCCAATTCCGCGGCAAGGTCGTCATGCTGGCCTTCGAGGATTCCCAGTGCACCACGGTCTGCCCGCTGACCACGCAGAGCATGATGCAGGCGAAGCAGCTGCTCGGGGCGGCGGGTAACCAGGTCCAGCTGCTCGGCGTGGACGCCAACCCCGACGCCACCAGCGTCGCGGATGTGCTCTCCTACTCGCGGACCCACGGCCTGGTCAACCAGTGGAACTTCCTGACCGGTTCGCTGGCTCAGCTGAAGGCGATCTGGGGCTCGTACCACATCGCCGTCCAGATCGAGCAGGGGCAGATCGACCACACCCCGGCCCTGTTCTTGATCGATCAGCAGGGCCGGGAGCGCAAGCTCTACCTGACGCAGATGGCTTACTCCAGCGTCGGGCAGTTCGCCCAGGTGCTCGCGAACGAGATTGCCGGCCTGCTGCCCGATCACCCCAAGGTCGCCAGCCAGCAGTCACTCGCGTCCATCGCCGGGCAGGGTCCCGCGGATCACCTCACGCTGCCGTCCGCTAAAACCGGGGGCGGCACCGTCGCGCTGGGACCGGGGCAGCCGCGCCTGGTCATGTTCTTCGCCACCTGGCTGTCCGAAGTCTCGGACCTGAAGTCCGAACTCCTCAGCGCCAACGCCTACGTGACGGCGGCCCGCCGCGATGGCCTGCCGCAGCTGGCGGCGGTGGACGAGACGGTGGTCGAGCCCTCCGCCCAGGCCGTCCGCTCCTACCTGGGCAGCCTCGGCACCTCGCTGGACTACCCGGTGGCCCTGGACGCCACCGGGCGGGTGGCCGATGGTTACCAGGTCCAGGATCAGCCCTGGTTCACCCTGGTGTCCGCCTCCGGCAAGATCATCTGGTCGCACGACGGCTGGCTCCCGCTGCCGGCCCTCGAATCAGCCGTCAAGCGCGCGGCCAGCGCCAAGGGATAACCCCTATCAACCACACAAGGCATCGGACACAGCCCAGCAAAAAGGACAAAACGGTATATTGCGCCCGGCCACATACGAAGAGAAGTCTGGGTCCCCCCGCCGAGTCCGCGGGTCCCCCCGGCCCCCGCGGACTCGACTGCTTACACGGAGGGCCCTGCGGCCGATTTAATACACAAACTTGCGAAAATTCGGAGCGCAACTATGGCCCCGGCCGGGCGCCCGCGTGTCCGGGCCCAGGCAGGCTCGATGTCCCGTCTCGTTGATGTGGCGCAGTCTCAGTTGACCTGGGCGAGGGACGCAGACGCCGCGCCAGTGTCGGATGATCAGATATGCGGGGCTGGCTGGTACGTCGCGATGATCACGCCGGTGGTCGTCGTCACGGAGTCGACCAACCGGAAAGTGGCGGGCGGGACTCCATCGGGGAACAGGCGGCGCCCCGATCCCAGCACCAGCGGGTGGAGCTGCAGCACGTACTCGTCGACGAGGTCGCGTCGCATCAGCGACCGGACAAGCACCCCGCTGCCGAACACCCCTAAGAATTCCTCCGGCTCGGCCCGGCGTCCTACCTGCGGCGGCTGGCACGCGCCAGCCACCTGCGCCCCGGATACCTGCGCCGCTACCTCCGCCAGCCAGGCCTTCAGCCCAGGAACGTCGCGGTTGCCGCTTCTGCCAGGCCGCCGAGTTCACCGAGGTAAACCGAGTCCTGCATCGGGCCGCCCGGTAGGCAGATCACCGGGATGCCCTCTCCCAGTACGTGGTAAGCGAGGTCGGTTCCATCATGGGCGGAGAAGTGGGCATGGCCAGGATCCTGTCAGCGGTGTTGCGGCCCAGGCAACCGAACTATCCCGACGGCAACCCGGCCCCCCGCGAGCCGAACCCCTAAGATCGTGATCCATCCCGTCAGCACGTCGGTGCCGTCGACCGTCCGGCAGCGCAGCCGGAACGGGCTGTCCGGGATGGGATCGACCGCGAAGCGGCCGATCTCGTCTACCTCGGTCGTGCTGATCTCGCCCGACCTGGTATGGATCTCGAGCGTCCCGGTCCCCGGCGGGAGGAGCTGGCCGAGCAGCGAGTTTCCGGTGACCTCGAGCTCCAGGCTGAGATGGGCGGAGGTGAAGGTGAGCGACCGGATCAAGGCCGTCTCCGACCGCGTCACCGCGGCCTCGCGCCGGTCCTCGTTGGAGTCGTAGGTGAGCTGCGCCAGCTCAGCGTCGATGTTGTGCCAGGCAAAGGCGTTCTTGCCCGTCTCGATGAACCACGAGGGGACGGCTTCGCGGGCCTTCATCGCCTCGCTCAGGGCCGCCAGGAGCCGATCGTCGTCCCAGCCGTTACGCACCTGGCTCGCCTCCCCGGATGTCGATTTTTTGCTCGCCCTCACCGAGGGTGGCGAGGGCGCTCGACCGGCGCATCCGATCCAGGCAGCGGGCGCGCTGCGGCCCGATGCTGCCGACCGGGATACCGAGCTTCGCGTGGATCTCCACGTAGGGGTGCGGCGGGTCGCTGATGAGCATCGACAGCAGTTGCCGGCAGCGGGGTGGCAGCTCGGCGAAGGCCGCGTGCAGCGCCGCGTTCCGCTCAGCCACCAGGATCTCCTCGTCGATCACCGTGTCGTTCACGAACATTACGGAGTCGTCCAGCCCTGTACCCAGCCGCTCGGATTTATTCGCCGCCGTCACGACGCGCAGGCATTCGCGCGCGGTGGTCGTCGCCAGCCAGCCGGGCAACGCGGCGGGCTCACGGAGCTTGCCGAGCTGTTCCACCAGCAAGAGCCAGACATTTTGCCCCACGTCCTCGATGTCATGATTGCTCAGCCGGTACCGGGTGCAGATTGTATACACCAATGGCGCATAGCGGTCGACAAGCTCGTGCCACGCGTCCTGGTCGCCCCCGGCCGCGCGGGTAACGAGCGCGACGACGTGCGGGTCGTCACGCATGGCCGGTCCCGGCCAGCTTGTTCTCCACCATGATCATCAGCACCTCGGTCGGGTGATAATCATCTGTTTCTAACTCAGAGAGCCGCTCAGCGCCATCTGATACACCCTGTGGATATTTATTTTCCTGAATACCGAACCCTCTGCAGGACATTATCCGGCAGTCACCATGTCCAGCAGGATTTCACTCGCTAGACGGGTTCGCCTGGGCCGCCCGCCTGGCCGGGTCGCTGCGCCCGGTTCGCGATCCACGCGGCGATCTGGGTCCGCGAGTTGAAGCCCAGCTTGGCCATGATGTTGGCCACGTGCCTAGCCGCGGTGGTGTGGCTGATGGAGAGCTCGCCCGCGATGGCCTTGTTGCTGCGGCCGCTGGCCACCAGCTCGGCGATCTGGTGCTCCCGCAGGGTCAGCGAGCTCGGCGGCGCCGAAGCCACCTGGTAGCTGCCCACCACGGTCAGCGCCGGGCTCTCCCCGTCCGGGGCCGCTCCGGGCGCCGCCGACTGTCCCGCTCCGGCCGTCGCCGGCTGCGCCGGGGTGTCCGGGGCCGGCCCAGCCAGGGCCAGCGCGACCGCGGCCTCGCTGGTCAGCGCCCGGCCGCTGGCCCACAGCCGGGCCACGGCGGCGTCGCCGAGGCGGCGCGCCGGGGCCAGGTAGCCCTCCATGCGCGCGCCGGGCAGCGGCGGCAGGCCCGCCGTCTCGCGCAGCGCGGACGCCGCCCCGGCCAGCTGCACGGCCGGCTCGGGCCGGCCCTCGTGCCCGGCCAGGGCCGCGAAGGCCTCCAGGCCGCGGGCCACGCTGATGCGGGCTCCGGTGGCGTGGCTGAGCCGCAGGCTCCTGGTCAGGTGCCGCCTGGCCTGCTCGGTCGCGCCGAGGTCCATGGCCACCCGGCCCAGCCCGGCCAGGCAGCGGGCGATCTCCGGCCGGGCGCCGATCTCCCGCAGGATGGCCAGCGCCTCCACATACCAGCCGTGCGCCTCGCCCGGGTGGCTGCGGAACCTGGCCAGGTCACCCAGGCCGAGCAGGGCCCGGGCGGCACCCCACTGCTGGTCGATCCGCCGCATCACGCTGACCGATGCGGTGGCCAGCTGCTCGGCCTCGCGCAGCTTGCCGCGGCGGGCCGCGATGGCCGCCCGGGTGCCGAGCGCGTAGCCCTCGTTCCAGCCGTCGCCGGCCGCCTGCGCGATGGCCAGCGCCTCGTCCGCGCAGGCCGTCGCCTCGTCGATCCGCCCGGTGTGCAGGGTAATCTCGCTGAGCAGGTTGAGCGCCACCGCCGTCCAGTACCCGTCGGCGGCCTCGCGGCACAGCTTCAGCCCTTCGGCGGCCAGCGCCGAGGCGGCGGCGGGATCGCTGGGCAGGGCGAGCTGGGCGTGCACCACCGTGGCCGCGCCCTGGACCCAGGCCGGGACGGCGGACATGTCCAGGGCCAGGAACGAGCGCAGCCATTCGCCGCCCTCGCCGAACGTGCCCCAGACGATCCAGCACGGGCTGACCGCGAGGCAGATCCGCAGCCCCGCTTCCGCGTCGCCCTGCTCCAGGCACCAGTTCAGCACCCGGGCCGCGTTGCCGGCGTCGACGTCGTAGCGGCGGAAGACGTCGACGCGGGTGGCCCAGGGGGCCGGGATGCGGGCCATCCCGATCGCCAGGTTGTGCTCGGCGGTCCGCAGCACGTAGTCGCGGAGCCTGAGCCGGACCACCGCCGACTCCCCGGCGTGGGCCAGGCGCAGGGCCGCGTACTCCCTGATGGTGTCCAGCATCCGGTACCGCGCCTGGCCGAGCACCTCCGGGTCGAGCACGACCAGCGACTTGTCCACCAGCGCGGCGGTCAGGCCAAGCACCTCGGCGGCCCGGATGTCCTCGTCGGCGCACACCTGCTCGGCCATCTCCAGCGACCAGCCGGTGAACACCGACAGCCGCCGGAACAGTGCCCGCTCGGGGACGGTGAGCAGCTCGTAGCTCCACTCGATGGCGGCGCGCAGGGTCCGCTGGCGCGGCGCGGCCGACCGGTCGCCCCCGGTCAGCAACCCGAACCTGTCGTCCAGCCGGGCGCTGATCTGGTCCACAGAAAGCGCCCGGACCCGGGCCGCGGCCAGCTCGATGGCCAGCGGCATGCCGTCGAGCGCGCGGCAGATCGAGGTGACGGCCGCGATGTTGTCCGGGCCGACGGCGAACCCGGGGCGGGAGGCCGCGGCCCGGTCGGCGAACAGCCGGACCGCCTCGAAGCGGTCCCCGCCGGAGATGGACGCCGGATCGGAGGCCGCCAGATCCGAGTCCGCCGGATCCGAGCCCGCCGGGGCCACCGACAGCGGCGGCACCCGCCAGATCGTCTCGGCCGCCACCGACAGCGGCTCCCGGCTGGTGTTCAGCAGCCGCAGCCCCGGTGCGCTGGCCAGCAGGTGCCGGCCGACCTGGGCGCACGCGTCGAGCAGGTGCTCGCAGTTGTCCAGGGCCAGCAGCAGCTGCCGCGGCCGCAGCGCCTCGGCGAGCGTCTCGAGCAGCGGTCGGCCGGCCTCCTCGGTGATCCCCATGGCCGCCGCGATGCGCGCGGCCACCAGGTCGGCCTGCTGCAGGTCGCCCTGCTGCAGGTCGGCCAGCTCGACGAACCAGACCCCGTGCGGGAACTCCACCGCGGCCGAGGTCAGCAGCCGCAGCGCGAGCCTGGTCTTGCCGATGCCCCCGGGACCGCACAGGGTCAGCGCGCGCGTCCGGCGCAGCAGCTGGCGCAGCTCGACGAGTTCCCGCTCCCGGCCGATGAAGCTATTCGGTTCCTCGGGCAGGTGTGCCTGGATCTCGTCCACGTCATTTTCCCTCGGGGCACCGGCGAACTCCTGCTCAGCGTAAACCTGAGGGAGTGACTTCCGGGGAAAACGAGTCCAAGTCACGCAAAGTAAGACCCCGGAACAGAGCGCAATCACGGGGCCTGAAAAATCGGCGAGGCGGGCTGCCCTCCCCCACCAGAAGCGCTCTTAGCAGCAGCAATAGATGCTCAGTGGTACAGCCCAAGCCTCACCGAGGCTCAAGGTATGCGGTGGGCGTAACGCTCCGCATCGTTCGGATTATGTAGGTCGTTATGTATTTGTCCGCGTCCCAGTCACACCTCCGGCCCCTATCACCTCGCCCATCACTCTTGCACCCCGAGTATCACCAGCAAGTCACGCAAGTCGGTGATCGTGTAGTCGGGCACGCAGTCCCTGTAGGCCTTTTTGCCCTGGTCGGAATCGAACATCACCGTGGTCAGGCCGGCCTCGCGCGCGCCGAAGATGTCGCGGTGCATGTCGTTGCCGACGTACATCGCGTTCCCGGCGGCCACGTTCATCCCGTCCAGGGCGGCCTGGAACAGCCGCCGGTCCGGCTTGCGGTATCCGTGGTCGCCGGACACCACGATCGGGTCGAAGTAGCCGAGCAAGCCGACCCGGTGCAGTTCGGCGCGCGCGTACGCGCTCTGCGCGTCGGTGACGAGCGCGAGCGGGTAGCGCTCGCGCAGGGCGGCGAGCACCTCGCGGGCATGCGGGTACAGGCCCAGCCGGCGGCGTGAGATGCCGCGGCACATCTCGGCCAGGAACAGCGGCATCTGCCTGCGCTTAGCGGCGGGCAGGGCGCGGGTGAAGGCCGTCTGGTGCTCGGTGATGATGCGGCGCCAGATGCCGACGGCGTCGAACTCGGGATGCTCCTCCGGGCTGGCCTGCTGCTGCTCCGCCATGATCGTGAAGTAGAGGTCCCTGACCTGATCCCGGCACAGGTCGATGCCCTGGTAGCTGAGGAAGTGCCCGGCGGCCCGGAAGATCTCCTCCATGCCGTCCTCGGTCAGGATCCTGACCAGGGTGCCGTTGGCGTCGAACGCGACCGCTCGGATGTCCATGCTTGCATCTTGCCCGGAGCAGCCTCGTTACCGCTGCCCCGAGCCGCGCGGCGGCCGTAAGGTGACTGTATCGTCGCTTCCACCGGCATTGACCGGACCCGAGGAATGCCCTGATGATCAGTCCAGGCCGGGAACCCGCAGGTGACGCCGCGCCCCGGGTGCCGGTCTCCTGCTGCGATGGCTGCGCTGTGCCCGCCGCCGGCACCCCCGCCGACGCCCGCTGGCTGCGTGCCGCCCGCAACGCGCGGCTGCTGGCGTGGGCGAGCCTGGTATGGATGACCGCCGAGGGCGCCCTCGGGATGGCGGCCGGGGTAATGGCCGGGTCGGTGGCGCTGACCGGGTGGGCGCTGTCCAGCGTGGTCGAAGGGCTGGCCAGCGCCATCGTGATCTGGCGTTTCACCGGCTCCCGCACCCGTTCCCCGGTGGCCGAACGCCGGGCGCAGCGGGCGGTCGCCGCCTCTTTCTGGCTGCTGGCACCGTATGTCGCCGCGCAGTCGCTGCTTGACCTGCTTGCCGGGCACCGGCCGGAATCCAGCCTGCTGGGCCTGGCGGTCACCGCTGTGAGCCTAGTGGTGATGCCGCTGCTCGGCCGGGCCAAGCACCGTCTGGGGGCGCGGCTCGGCTCAGCGGCGACCGCGGGCGAGGGCACTCAGAACCTGTTGTGCGCCTACCTGGCCGCCGCCGTGCTGATCGGGCTGGCCGGCAACAGCCTGTTCGGGACGTGGTGGCTCGACCCGGTGGCAGGGCTTGCCGTGGCCGCCGTGGCGGTGCGCGAGGGCCGGGAAGCGTGGCGTGGTGAGGACTGCTGCTGACGGCCCGGCG
>WNGJ01000616.1_pt2 | contig 35294 bp, 37 predicted proteins | sample 5400611 | NCBI WGS metagenome assembly WNGJ01 (sample SAMN13153375, study PRJNA577476) | soil metagenome | isolation source: 40 cm soil or saprolite under Garry oak tree replicate 1 | place: USA:California | collected 2016-06-15
CGCCGCCAATCTCGGCTACGACGGCGTCGAGGTGATGGTTACCGGCGACCCGGTCAGCCAGGACGTGGACGTGCTGAAGAGGCTGTCGGACTACCATCACATCCCTGTGCTCGCGATTCACGCGCCCTGCCTGCTCATCACGCAGCGGGTGTGGGGCCGCGAGCCGTGGGGCAAGCTGCAGCGTGCCAAGGATGTCGCCGAGCGGCTGGGCGCGAAGGTGGTCGTGATCCACCCGCCGTTCCGCTGGCAGCGCGATTACGCGCGTGAGTTCGAGACCGGGCTCGCGAAGATGGGCGAGGAGACGGACGTCATCTTCGCGGTCGAGAACATGTTCCCGCTGCGCGCACGTGGCACGGAGGTCGTGCCGTATGCGCCGCACTGGAATCCGGTGGACCAGGACTACCAGCACGTCACGCTCGACCTGTCCCACACCGCCGTGTCTGGCTCAGACGCGCTGGACATGGCCGGCAAGCTGGGCAGCAGGCTGGCGCACGTCCACCTCGCCGACGGCACGGGTGCGACCAACCGCGACGAGCACCTGGTTCCCGGCCGCGGCGGCCAGCCGTGTGCGCGACTGCTGGAGCAGTTGGCCGCGGGCGGCTACCCCGGCGTCGTCGTGCTCGAGGTGGGCACCCGCCGGGCGCTGAGCCGCGAGGATCGCCGAACCGATCTCGCCGAGGCGCTCGCCTTCACCCGGCTGCACCTCGCCGCGGCGGTCAAGGCGACCGGGCACCGCGCCCCCCGAGGATGAGGCCGTGGCCCTGGTCACGCCCGTGATCGAGTACCACCTCGGCGGCTCACCGGTATTCAGGCGTCGATGATCAGCGTCACCGGGCCGTCGTTTACCAGCGACACCTGCATGTGCGCGCCGAACACGCCGGTCTCGACCGTGGCGCCGAACCCGCGAAGCGCTGCCACGAAGCTGTCGACGAGCGGCTCGGCGACCGGTCCGGGCGCCGCGCCGGTCCAGCTTGGCCGCCGTCCCTTCCTGGTGTCCGCGTAGAGCGTAAACTGGCTGATCACGAGCAACGGAGCGCCGGTGTCCGCGGAGGATTTCTCGCCAGGCAGAATCCGCAGCCGGTAGATCTTGCCGGCGAGGGCGGACGCCGCGGATTCGGTGTCTGAATGGGTCACGCCGACCAGGACGACCAGCCCGGGCCCGGCGATCGAGCCCACGACACGCCCGCCGGCGCTGACGGCGGCCTGCGTCACCAGTTGCACGACAGCTCGCATGGTCATGCATTCTGCCGGTCATGACACCCAGCGCGCTCATCACCGTCGCGCGGGAACCGCGCGGGCGCTGCGCGCGCCGGTGCTCGCGGATCCAGGCAGCCCGGAGCGCATGGTCGCGGACGCGGCTCGCGCAGGTGACGGAAAACCCACGACAGGCCGGGAGGCCAGGTGCTTGCAAAACGCTTGCAATTGCAAGCAGAGTCAGCGAAACTGATGCCATGGGTCCGGTGAGGTCGATCGGCGCCTACATCCGTGAGCAGCGGGAGCAGGCGAAGATCTCGCTGCGCCAACTCGCCCGGGCGGCCGGTGTGTCGAATCCCTACCTGAGCCAGATCGAGCGGGGCCTGCGCAAGCCGAGCGCCGAAGTCCTGCAGCAGATCGCCAAGGGCCTGCGGATCTCTGCCGAGGCTCTCTATGTCCAGGCGGGGATCCTGGAGGACCGGCCGTCGGACTCGGCCGTGGAGCCCGCCGTGCTGTCCGATCCACACCTCACCGAGCGGCAGAAGCAAGTCATGATCGATATCTACGAGTCGTTCAGGAAAGAGAATGCGCCGGCGTCGGCCGAGACGGCGAACACGCCATAGCCGGCTATCGCACTGATCCGGGCGGCTGCGGAGCGAAGGGACTGAGGACAATGAGCCTGGCAGACGATGTCAGGAAAGAACTTAAGAAGCTCACCGAGCACAAGGCCTTCTACGCTGCCGCAGGCGCGGGTGACCTCGCGGTCCAGACGCTTCGCACGCTGCCGGACCGGCTCGCCCGGTGGCAGGAGAAGACCGATCTGACCGCGCTTTCCGGGCTCGCCTTCGAATACGTGATGCTGGCCGGTGCGCACGCCGTGCAGACCTATGACGAGCTTGCCGACCGCGGCATGTCCTTGATCCACAGGGTTAACACGGTGAACCGCCAGCAGGCTGCGGCGCAACTCGAGCAGGCGGCCAGGTCGACCGCGAGGGCAACGGTGCGCACGGCCAACCGCACGGCTGACGCGGCGCGTAAGACCGCCCAGACAACGGCCCGGGTGGCAAACCAGGCTACGGCCCAGGCCGCCCTCCAGGCTGCGGCGCAGGCGGGCCAGGCGGCGGCGCAGGCCGCGGGTCAGGTGGCGGCGCAGGCCGGCCAGGTAGCTGGCCGGACGAAGCGGACCACACCTGCGGAGATCGCGAGCAGCGGCCAGGGCGGTCATGCGGCGGGCAAGGCCAGCGGCTCGGCGGGCAAGGCCAGCGGCTCGGCGGGCAAGGCCAGCGGTTCCAGCCGGCAGCCAAGCCCGGCCAGACTCCCAAGAGTGGAAGCTGAAAGCCGCGGCAGTTCCCGAGACCGCGGGCGTACCCGGGTGGTCCCAGCCTGCAGGCCGGTAAGGGTGGAGTCTCCGCAGGCGCCGTGACCGGTTGAATTGTGTGCCGGGCGCGCGGTGTGTACGTTGCCGGGCTGGGTCTCATGTTCCGCGCCTGAAGTTGCGGTCGCGGCGCTTTCAGTTCCCACCATGTGCCCCGAGCGGATAGCCTGGCCTCGTGATCGGTGCCGCATTGTCCCCGCTGTACTACCTCTTCCTGGTGCTCGCTGTTGGCGCCTTCATCGCGGAGGCGTGGGCGTTCATCGACGCGATCAGCCGGCCGGCCCGGGCGTTTGCCGCCGCGGGTAAGCAGACCAAGCCGCTATGGTTGATCATCCTCGGCGTGGCCGCGGTGATCGGTCTCGGTGCCGTCGTGTACGGCGGTATCACCGTGACGGGGATTCTCCCCGTGGCGGCCTTCATCGCCGCCGCCATCTACCTGACCGACGTGCGGCCCAAGGTGAAGGCGCTCGGCCGCGGAGGATCGAGTTCAGGCCCCTACGGTCCCTGGTAGCCCGCAGCCGCTCCCCTGACCGCCTCCCGGCACAGGCCACTAGGCTCCATGGTTATGGCTGATGTGAAATGGCGTACCCACCGGCTCGAACTGGACGATCAGACGCTCCGCCAGTGGGACGCGACTGTGCTCGCATCCGGCCCAGACGGGATCGTCCTCGACCGCTCGGCGTTCTACCCGGGCGGCGGCGGGCAGCCGCCGGATGGCGGGGTGCTCCTCTGGGGCGGCGTCAGGACGAGGATCGTTGGGGCGCGGAAGGGTGATGATCTTTATCTGCTTCCCGCAGATGACGATCCCGTTCCGCCGCCGGGCACGGCGGTCCGCGGCGCGCTGGACGACGAGCGGCGAACTGCGCTGATGCGTACCCATTCGGCGCTGCATGTCCTGTGCGGCGTGGTCTTCCGCGGTTTCGGCGCGCTCGTCACAGGCGGGAACATGGAGCCGCTGGCGGCGCGGATGGATTTCAATATGACAGAAGTGCCCCCGGGCTTCCGTGACGCGGTGGAGGCCGCCTGCAATCGGGAGGTGGGCGCTGACCGGCGTATCGACGTGCGCGTGCTGCCCCGCGCCGAGGCGTTCGCGATCCCAGACATCATCCGCACCGCGACGAATCTCGTCCCAGAAGGTGTGCAGCAGGTCAGGATCATCGACATCGTCGGCCTGGACACCCAGGCCGACGGGGGCACGCACGTCGCCTCGACCAAGCAGATCGGCCGGATCGAGCTCACCAAGATGGAGAACAAGGGCCGGGGATTTCGCCGGGTCCGCCTGCGCGTCCACGACTGATGAAGCGCCCGCAAGCCGCCCTCCTGCGCTGCAAACCGCCGACCATGCCCGCGTGGTCACCCAGCTCAGCCACGCCCACGCCCCGGCGCAGGCACTTGACCGGCTGGCCGTCCCTGTGCCGTCCGTGCGCTGCCGTCCCTGTGCCGTCCGTGCGCTGCCGTCCCTTCCCCCCGCCGGTTGATCTTGGTGGTGGCCAGCCCGCAGGTCACAGTGTGGCAGTCCATCAGGAAGCGACGTGTTATTCCACGACGGGTCCGAGGGACCAACCCCACTCCGGGCTTCGGCTCAAACATCGCTTCGGCTCAAACATCGTGGGGCTCGTCGTGATCACGGGGGCTGGGCGTCGCTGAGTTCCTTATCTTGTGCGTCAGGGCGCTGGTAGCGGAGGAGAACTACGCCGTTGCCGAAGGCCCGGGTCCCGGCGAGCCGGAGATTGATCTTGGCGTCCGATGAACGGAACAGGGGCTTGCCCCGTCCAATGAGGACCGGGTGGACGTAGAGCCGGTACTCGTCGATCAGGTCGTGCCGCATGAAGGCCGCGGCGAGGTCGGCCCCGCCGAGCACCAGGTCTCCACCGGGCTGTGCCCTGAGCTCCATGACCTCCTCGGGGACGAGGTCCCGGACCACGGTGGTGTTCCAGTCAGCCCGCTCCAGGGTCCTGGAGAACACGATCTTGGGCTTGTCCCGCCAGATGCGGGCGAACTCGACCATGGGCGCGGTACTCGAGGGGTCCTGGTCGGCGGTCGGCCAGAAGCCGGCCATCAGCTCATAGGTGACGCGTCCGCTCAGGAAGGCGCCCATCGCGCCGAGCTGCTCGTTGAAATGGCTGTGCAGCTCGTCGTCGACCATGTGCCAGTCGATCTCGCGGCCCGGGCCCTCGATGAAGCCATCGACGGACACCGACATCATCAAGATGATCTTTCTCATCGTGGTTCCCTCCGACGTCGCCGGTGCCCATCCGCACTGGCGGGCCCGCTGTCGAGTGCGGCGAGGGTGTGGCGCAGCACCTGCGCCTCGTCGTCGGATACCGAGCGGGCGAAGCGGGCCAGCGCCGCGGATCTGTCTCCGGTCTGAGAAAGCGCGCTGAGCATGAGTTCGGCGACGTAAGCCTCGCGGCTTGCGGCGGGCATGTACCGCCAGGCGCGGCCGTCTCGCTCGCGGCCGGCGAAGCCCTTCTTGGCGAGCCTGTCAAGGACGGTCATCACCGTGGTATGGGCGAGCCCGCGGCCGGCGAGGCGCCCGCTCACCTGGCGGACGGTAAGCCCTTCGTCGATCTCCCACAGCACGTCCATGACCGCGCGTTCGAGGTCGCCGAGCCGGTTCACGGGTGCCAATCTACAGTCGCACCACCACGGGCAATAAGCGTGCCGGTGCCCGGGCTCCGGGCCAGCCCTGCCCGGCCCCGGCCCGGGACCGGGCAGGGCCATCGGCGGGAGCGGGGCACGTGCGAAACACCCCGGCCGTCAGCCCTTTACCGCAGGTGACAGCGGGCCAGGTCAGCCGGGTTCGGGTGCCGGATACTCCAGGCCGAGCACCGGCATGATCTCTTTGAGCATCAGCTCGAACATGGGCTCGCCGTCGTCGAGAATCCAGCTCAGGTGGCCGAACACCTCCAGGCTCACCATTCCGTAGAGCCGTGTCCAGCAGTACACGAACGACAAGATCGCGCCGATGGGCAGGCCGGCCCCGACGGCGTCGCGGTAGCGCTCCAGCTGCGGCCGCAGATCCGGGTCGATCTCCTCAGGCTCGCGCACCCGGAAGGGCTTCTTCTGCCACAGTTCGAGGTACAGCGCCAGGAAGGTATCGGTGAACTTGCGGCCGCACTCGCCGGCGATGTCGATGTGCTTCAGGTCAAGACCAGGTACCGGGGTGCCGAAAAGCAGCCCGAACTCGCGCTGATGACCCAGCGACCACCGGCGGAACTCGCGCGCCGCGGCACCGAACTTCGCTGTGATGCCGCGTGGGGCGGCAGCGTCGATCGCCGCCTGGATGTCGCCGCCGATCTCGAGGAAGATGTCGCCGATGACGTTCGTGATCAGTTCCTGGTGGCTGCCGAAGTACCGGTAGAGCGCGGGAGCGGTCATCCCCATGTCACGCGCGATCGCTCGCAGGGTCACGGCGTCCGGCCCGTCGTCCACGAGGATCTTGCGCGCAACCTGCTTGATCTCCTCGGTGGTTGCCGCGCGGACGCGATCGCGGCGGCTGACCGATCCCACCGCGCCGGCTTCCTCTTCCACGCCCGCCTCCTAAACGGCCTTGACACAAGTTAACACTGTATACGGAGTCAACGGCTGTCGAACATTAACGCCGTTTACTAAGCTAACGGCAGATAAGAAGCCTACCCGTGGAGGGGGCGATGTTCGAGGCTTGGGGACGCACGACCCAGCCGCGCCGCTGGATCGTCCTGCTCGGCGCGGGGGTGTGGCGCGGGGTGTGGCTTATCGTGGCCGGGTGACGATAACCCTGGTGCTCGGCGACATCACCCAGCAGCGGACGGACGCGATCGTCAACGCCGCGAACTCCGCACTGCTCGGCGGCGGCGGGGTGGATGGCGCGATCCACCGCCGCGGTGGTCCCGCGATCCTGCAGGCGTGCCGTGAGCTGCGGGCCGGCGCCTACCGCGACGGCCTGCCCGTCGGCCGGGCGGTCGCCACCACCGCGGGCGAACTGCCCGCAAAGTGGGTTATCCACACGGTCGGGCCCGTCTACGCGGCCGGTGAGGACAGATCCCACCTGCTCGCCTCGTGTTACCGGGAGTCACTTCGGGTCGCCGGCGAGCTTGGCGCGCGCAGCGTCGCCTTCCCCGCCGTGTCCGCAGGGATCTTCGGGTGGCCGGTGGCGGACGCGGCGCGGATCGCTGTCGCCACCGTGCGCGCCACCCCGAGCGGCGTCGCCGACGCGCGTTTCGTGCTGTTCAGCGCCGACGTCTTCGCCTCGTTCGAGCGCGAGCTAGCCGCGCAGCAGCCCACCTGATCCGGGCGCGGCGCTGGCGCTGGCGTGGCGCGGCAACCGTCCGGTGCGGCGAGCACATCCATAACGGCTGCCGCCCGCGACCGCCTCCGGCTCTGTGGCCCGTAAGGCTCGTCCGGCATACAGCGCTCACCGGGGCCTGGCCGTCAGTCTGCGCCGCCGGGGTCGGCGAAGCGGGCGAAGGCGCGGAGGTTGGCGAGGCTCTCGCCCCGTTTGGCCCGCCACTGCCACTCCCTGCGGATCGACGACGCGAACCCGATCTCCAGGGCGGCGTCGAAATTTTCGTCCGCGTAGCTCAGCACGCAGCCGAGCAACCGGTCGACCTCGTCGGGCGTCACAGAAAGCAGCGGCAGTCTCCCGACCAGATAGACATCGCCCACGGGGTCGAGCGCGAAATGCACGCCGAACGTGCGCCCGTTGCGCTGCAGCAGGAAGCGGTAGAACCGCGCGTGGTTCTCATCCGGCTGCCTGCAGAAGAACGCCTCCACATGCAGGCTGTGTGTGCCGGCGATGAGCCACGTCATCGTCGCCAGTTTGTGCTCGCCCTCCAGCTTGACCAGGTACGCGCCGGGCCTGGGGCTTTCGTAGGCCAGGCCGGACGCGGCGAGCGCACCCTCGATGACGGCCGGGGCATCATCCGCGCCTGGGGCGGAGCTCATCTGCGTGTCGCCGCGACGTACTCGTTCATCGCCCCGGTATACACCTTCGGCGCCCGCGGCCGGCGCGCCAGGCGGCAGCCGTAAGGGACCTGGGGTGACCTTGCGGTCGCTGCGCTCCGCAGCCGCTCCGCGGCCACTGCGGATAAGCTGCCCTGCGTGGGAAACCTGGTGCTGCTCCGGCACGGCGAAAGTGCGTGGAACGCGGACGGCCTGTTCACCGGCTGGGTCGATGTGGGCCTGTCCGCCAAGGGCGAGGCGGAGGCCGCGGCCGGCGGGAAGCTGCTGCTCGACGCCGGCGTGCGGCCCGCCGTCGTGCACACGTCGGTCCTGGTCCGCGCCATCCAGACCGCGAACATCGCGCTGGAGGTCGCCGGGCTCTCCTGGCTTCCCGTGCGCCGCTCGTGGCGGCTCAACGAGCGGCATTACGGCGCGCTGCAGGGCAAGAACAAGGCGCAGACCCGCGAGGAGTTCGGCGACGAGCAGTTCATGCTGTGGCGCCGCTCCTACGACGTCCCGCCACCGCCGCTGCCCGACGACGATCCGCTCTCACCGGTCGGTGACCCGAGGTATGCCGCCCTCCCGCCGGAGCTCATGCCCCGCGCGGAGTGCCTCAAGGACGTGCTGGAACGGATGCTGCCTTACTGGTACGACGTGATCGTCCCCGACCTCGCCGCCGGCCTGACCGTCCTGGTCGCGGCGCACGGCAACTCGCTGCGCGCGCTGGTCAAGCACCTGGATGGCATCAGCGACGCCGACATCGCCGCGCTCAACATTCCGACGGGCATCCCGCTGGCATACGAGCTCGACGCGAGCTTCATGCCGGCCGGGCCGGGCCGGTATCTCGATCCGGCCGCGGCTGCCCAGGCCGCCGAGGCGGTGCGCAACCAGGGCCGGTAGCGGCCGGGCGAGGCGAAGGCGAACATACCCCGACCAGACGGTGAATTCATCCCAAATTAGCCCAGTGCTCGCAAGTCGGTGGTTGCCTGGTCAGGCTGCGCTCCACGTAACATCTAGACGTGAGCGTCGAGCTGGTGGCTGCCATCGCGGCGATGGCAGGCACGGCAGCGGGGGCAGCCGCGGTGCTCGCCTTCCGGCCGGCGGTACCTCGCCGTGAGATGCTCGACGGCACGCCGCAGCCGGCCCGGCTGCCGCCGGGCGTCGCATCCGTGCTCTCCGTGCTCCCCTCCTCCGCGGTCGTCATCGACCACGAGGACCGCGTGCTCCGCGCGAGCTCCGCGGCGCGCGCCTTCGGGCTGGTCAAAGGGGACCAGCTTGTCGTCGGCGACCTGCTCGCGCTTGCCCACCAGGTACGCAGGGATGGCGAGATCAGGGAAACCGAGATCGACGTGCCCAACCGCAAGTTTGGCGGCCGTACCACCAGCTTCGCCGTGCGGGTCGCCCCGCTCGGTGCGCAGTTCGCCGGCGGGGGCCTGGTGCTCGTGCTCGCCGATGACCAGACCGAGAGCCGCCGGGTGGAGGCCGTCCGCCGCGACTTTGTGGCCAACGTGAGCCATGAGCTCAAAACGCCCGTTGGCGCGCTCGCCCTGCTCGCCGAGGCCACCGAGGAGGCCGCCGACGATCCGGAGGCGGTGAGCCGCTTCGCGGGCCGGATGCGGCAGGAGGCCGCGCGCCTCACCGTGCTCGTCAGGGACCTGATCACGCTGACCAGGATCCAGAGCGCCGAACCGGTCACCGACGCGAAGCCGGTAGACGTCGCGTCGGTCATCGCCGAGGCCATCGACCGGTGCCGGATGAAGGCGAACAAACAGGGCATCACGCTCGCCTCCGGCGGCGACCACGGCCTGAGCGTGCTCGGCGACGAGGACATGCTCGTGACCGCGTTGCGCAACCTGATCGAGAACGCGATCGCCTACAGCCCGGAACGGACCCGCGTGGTCGTCTCCACGCTGCGTTCGGGCAAGAAGGCCGAGGTGAGCGTCGCCGACCAGGGCATCGGCATCCCCGAGCGCGACCTCGAGCGGATCTTCGAACGTTTCTACCGGGTGGATCCGGCGCGCTCGCGTGCCACCGGCGGCACCGGGCTCGGCCTGGCCATCGTGAAACACGTGATGGCCGCGCACGGCGGCAAGGTCAAGGTCTGGAGCAAAGAAGGCGCGGGTTCCACTTTCACCCTCCGGCTTCCGCTGCATCATTCGGCGGAGCCGGGCGGCAGCGGCGACGAGGCCACCGCAGTGCAATCCCCATGGGAGGCAGTCAAGTGACGCGTGTGCTTGTCGTCGAAGACGAGGAGTCGTTCAGCGACGCCCTCTCTTACATGCTGCGCAAAGAGGGTTTCGAGGTCGCGGTATGCCCGACAGGTCCCGATGCGCTCGATACGTTCGACCGCAGCGGTGCGGACCTCGTGCTGCTTGATCTCATGCTTCCCGGGCTTCCAGGAACCGAGGTGTGCCGCACGTTGCGGCAGCGCTCGAACGTCCCGGTAATCATGCTCACCGCCAAGGACACCGAAGTCGACAAGGTGGTCGGGCTCGAACTCGGCGCCGACGACTACGTGACGAAGCCCTTCTCCTCGCGTGAGCTCGTCGCCAGGATCCGCGCGGTGCTGCGCCGGCTGGGCGAGACCGAGGAGATGCAGACTGCCACGCTGGAGGCGGGCCCGGTGCGGATGGACGTGGACCGGCATGTGGTGACCGTGCGCGGCAAGCAGATCCAGCTTCCGCTCAAGGAGTTCGAACTGCTCGAGGTGCTGCTGCGCAACGCCGACCGGGTGCTGACCCGCATGCAGCTCATCGACCGCGTCTGGGGCGTCGACTATGTCGGTGACACGAAGACGCTGGACGTGCACGTCAAGCGGCTACGGGCGAAGATCGAGCGAGACCCGGCCAGCCCACGGCACATCGTCACGGTCCGCGGGCTCGGCTACAAGTTCGAATCCGCCGCCTGAGGCCCGCCGGCGCAGCGGCCCTACGGCGTGGTGCTCGGCGTGGGGGTTGCCCCGGCGGATCCCGCGGAACTCGAAGGCGACGGCCGCGGGCTCTTCTGAGGCTGTTTGGCGGGAGTTCGAGCCGCCGTCGGCTTGGGGGTTGGGGGTGGCGGTGAGAACGTCGCGTAGTAGTTGACCGGCGGTATGACGGGGACGATCATCGTAACCGTGCCCGCCTTCTGGAAGCTGAGCGCGACGACAATGGACATCCCGCTGTTCAGCGGCCTGGTGAGCCCGCTCAGCACCAGTTGCGGCACGGGTCCGGTGAGCAGCGCCGGCCGCCCCTGGGCCAGGTTGACGGTTCCGCCGCGAATCGTCACCGACGCCGCGGTGCCGAGGGCGGAGACCGCGGTCAGCTGATCCGCCCCGCCCCGGTTGACCATGGCGAGGAACATGCCCGCGGACTGCCCAGGCTGCAGCGCTGCGTTCACATCCGACCCGAGCACGAACGCGTCCCTTATCGCGATGTCGTGGAACTCCACGCTCGTGCCGTCTGTCGTGTCGAAAGGCTGGTTCGTCTGCGCATTCAGGCCGGCCGCGCAACCGGCGAGCGCCGGGGTCAGCGCGACCGCGGCGGCGATCGCCACAAGCACCCTGCAGCGGGTCACGGAGTCGTCTCCTGCGTCTCGCGAACGGATCAGGCACGGAAAGCGTAGCGGTCGCGGCCACCAGCATCTCACCGGCCCTCCGGTAGCCCGCCGTGACAGTCCCCGTGCCCGCGGCGCTCAGCGCGCTGGACTGGCCGTGTTGCCGAGGCCGGGCATGGCGAGTTGCGTGAGCTGGTCCTGCAGCCTGACACCCGGGCCGAGGCCGCGTTCCACCGAGGTGACGGCGCTGTCGCTGTGCACGAGGATGGCGGTGAGCCCGACAGGCTGGTAGTACGTGGCAAGCACGTGCTCCCTGTCGTCCACCACCTGGCCGGGTCTGCCGCCCGCCCGGGCGGCGAGGCTCGCGAGGTCCTTCAGCCCGCCCCCGGTGCCGACAAAGTAGATCTTGACCTGTGCCGCGTCAGCTTGCAGCTTGAGCTGCCGCAGCGTGCTGAGGCACCGGCAGCCGGGAGGAACGAGCGCAAGCATCCCGGGGCTGAGGTCCCGCAGCGTCGCCGGCCTGCTGCCGATCCAGACCGCCGCGGCGGGCAGCGGCCCGCCCAGCTGGCCGGCCGGCGGCACCGACGCGAGCCCAGCGGTGGGCCCGACCGAGGGCACAGACGCCTGCGCTGACGCCGGGGTGGTAAGCCGGGGCGCGGGCATCGACGAGGGCCCGGGCGTGCTCGTGATCACCGTGAGCATGGTGCCGGCGAACAGGGTGAGCGCGAGCGTCCCCGCGATCATCGGTACGACTATCCCGTGCCTGGTGAGCGGCGCGACGAGGCGCTCGACCCGGCGGCGGCGCCTGGCCGCGCGCAGCTCGCGGTGGTAGGCCTGCACGTCACGGTCGAGTTCGCGGGCGTCGTCGGGGATCTCGATGTCGACCGGCAGGCCGCCCTCGTCCCGCTCGGGTCCGCCGCCCATCTCCACGCGCACCTCCCGTCAACGGCCGGGCAATCCTGTCACGCGAGCAGCGCGGCCCCGCCGGTCAGCCGGGGCACCGCCACCGCATTTCCCAGTATGAGCCCGCAGCGCGCGCAGTGGTGAGCCCGGATGCGCACGGAAAGAAGAAGGTGGGGGCTCGAAGGGGCCGCGCCCGGCTTGCGCGGCAGCGCCTCACGGCTGTCCCACGGGCATTCTGATGTCCCGAAATTCCCCAGTGACCTGCACGTTTACCGTCAAGGACGGTTTATCACCCCCGCCCGCCGTGGTAACCTTGTCTTCAGCGGAAGGGGTACTTGCCACATGACTTTTCAGGTCGGCGACACCGTCGTCTACCCCCACCATGGGGCTGCTCGGATTGAAGCCGTTGAGACTCGGACGATCAAGGGTGAGGCAAGATCCTACCTGGTCTTGAAGGTCGACAAGGGCGACCTGACGGTGCGCGTGCCCGCCGATAACGCTGAGCTTGTCGGCGTGCGTGACGTCGTTGGCCAGGAGGGGCTTGAAAGGGTGTTCGACGTGCTCCGTGCGCCGCACACCGAGGAGCCCACCAACTGGTCACGCAGGTACAAGGCGAATCTGGAGAAGCTCGCCTCCGGTGACGTGAACAAGGTCGCGGAAGTGGTGCGCGACCTGTGGAGAAGGGACCGGGAACGCGGACTTTCCGCGGGTGAGAAGCGCATGCTTGCCAAGGCTCGGCAGATTCTCGTGAGCGAACTCGCGCTTGCGGAGAAAACGAACGAGGACAAGGCAGAAGCGCTTCTCGACGAGGTTCTTTCTACTGAGCACTGACCTGCCACGGGTGGGCATCGGGTTCGATGTCCACCCGCTGCGTTCCGGCCGCCCGCTTTTTCTGGCCGGGCTCTTCTGGCCGGATGAGGATGGGCTCGCGGGCCATTCCGATGGTGATGTCGCCGCACACGCGGCCTGTGACGCGCTGCTGTCCGCCGCGGGTCTTGGCGACCTGGGTAGCTGCTTCGGCACGACCGAGCCGAGGTGGGCCGGCGCCTCGGGCACCGAGCTCCTGTCTGCCGTCGCTGAACTGGTTTGCGGGGCCGGCTACCAGGTCGGCAACGTGGCCATACAGCTTATCGGGAACAAGCCGAGGATCGCGCCACGGCGGGCCGAGGCGCAGGCCGTGCTGGCCGCCGCGCTCGGCGGCGCCGGGGTGACGGTGGCGGCGACCACGACGGACGGGCTCGGCCTCACCGGGCGGGGTGAGGGGATCGCCGCCATCGCGACCGCAATCATCGCTGTCGCGAGTTCAAACGAGGGCATCGGCCAAGGCGCTGCGGCCGATTCCGGCGGGCGGTAATTCCGGGTTTCTGCGGGTGTCTTCCCGGCGGTGCGTCAGGGGCGCCGCTCATTCTTCTGGCGGCTCAGGTTCGTCCGGGGGCTGCGGAGAACTGCGGACGCGCTGGAAATCTGCGGCGGCGTCCGGTTCACGCGCGGGCATTTGTGCCGATTGCTGTTCGGGTGTCCTTTGCGCAGACGCGGCTGACGGCGCGGACTCGCCCGGTGGCGCATCCGGTACCGGCGCTGCCAGCAGCGGGCCGGACGCCGGCACCGCAGCGGTGTGCTGGGGTTCGCCGCCCGGGGAGGGCTGCTCCGGGTATGGCGGCAGGATGAGATCGAGTCCGTTGGCCGCAACGGCTTGATCGCCTGCGGATTGGCCCTGGCCGGATTGGCCGCCGTCGGCTGGGCTGCTTACGGGGCTTGTGGTGCCGGGGCTTGTGGCCGGGTCCCGCCCTGGGCCGGGAACCTTCGCGCCGTGGTTCGCCGCATCGGCCGCGGCGCCCGCCGGCGCCGCACTCACCACCGGGCTGGCCATCGCCGGGCCCGCGGCCGGCCGTTGATCCCTCCTCGCATGGCGCAGCACGGAAAACCAGAGCCGGAAGCCGAGCAGCAGCAGTGCCCACGGAAGCGCTGCCACGGCCGCTGCCGCTGGCCGCCGCGGAAGCTTGTAGGCGATGGCGTGCGCCGCGTCCGCCGCCCCGACAAGCGCGGCGATGGCGATGATCGACATCCAGGCGGCCCAGCGTGCCCACCACCGGGCACCGCGGAGCGCGAAGGCCGCGGCGCAGGCAACCACGAGCACGGCGTCTGGCACCGCCGGGTACAGCCGTGCCAGCCCCGGCCGTAAACCCGCGGCGCGCGCGATGTCATACACCGGCGCATAGGAGAACACGAATGCGGCCGCGGCCAGGGCCAGCACTCCCGCGAGCACGGTCAGCCCCGCGAGCGCCGTGAGCATCGCCAGGAGCCGCGCGCCCTGCTGGCCGGGTGGGCCACCACCGCTGCGACCCGGCGGATTGTCGTCGTTCATCGGGGAGTATGTGGTCCTTCCTCCGGCGATGCCGACCTTACGCTGTGTGTCTATAGTCGGAAAGGAACGACACGCACGGTTTGCAAGGAGACAGGATGCCGTATTACCGGGCGGTCGGGGAGATACCGCGGAAACGGCACGTTCAGATGCGCAGGCCCGACGGCGGCCTGTACGCGGAGGAACTCATGGGTGCGGAGGGGTTCTCCGCGGAATCCTCGCTCTTGTACCACACCTGGCTGCCCACGGCCATCGTCAAGAGCGAGAGCGTGCCAGACGACGCCGCGGCGGCGGTCACACCCAACCTGCCGCTGACCCCACGCCACTTCCGAACCCGGGAACTGCCCGAGGGCGGCGATTTCGTCCTCGGCAGGCAGTTGCTGCTCGGCAACGACGATGTGCGGATCTGCTACGCGGCCGCAGCGTCGCCCTCGGAGTTGTACCGCAACTCGGCCGGCGACGAGATGGTCTATCTGCAGGCAGGCCACGCGCGGCTGGAGTCGGTGTACGGCGCGATCGACGCGGGGCCCGGCGACTACGTCGTGGTGCCCGCCGGCACGATTCACCGGTGGGTTCCCCGGACGCTGGCCAGGGCACTGGTGGTCGAGGCGCGCGGGCACATCGGGGCGCCGCGGCGGTACCTGTCACCCCGCGGCCAGTTCCTCGAACACGCGCCGTACAGCGAGCGGGATCTGCGCGGGCCGGACGGCCCGCTGATCGCCGCGGGCGAGGACGTCGCCGTGCTCGTCCGCAACCGGGCCGGCCTGACCAGGCTCACCTACGCGCATCATCCGTTCGACGTGGTCGGCTGGGATGGCTGCCTGTACCCGCACGCGTTCAACATCGCGGACTTCGAGCCCATGGTGAAGCGGACGCACGCGCCGCCGCCGGTGCATCAGACGTTCGAGGGACCCAACTTCGTGGTCTGCTCGTTCTGCCCCCGCCCACTCGACTTCGATCCCGCGGCCGTGCCGATCCCCTACAACCACCACAACGTGGACTCCGACGAGATGATGTTCTACGTCGCGGGCGACTACTCGGCGCGCCGCGGATCGGGCATCGGGATCGGCTCCGTCAGCCTGCACCCGGCCGGCTTCACCCATGGGCCACAGCCGGGTGCCGTGGATGCGGCCGTGCGTGGCCTGGCCGAGGGCAGGACGAGCACCGACGAGACCGCCGTCATGATCGACACGTTCCGCCCGCTGCTGATCGGCCCGGCCGCCCGCCAGGCCGAGGATGCGGGTTATGCGTGGAGCTGGGCGGGCGGCCGGCCCGGCTGAAGCCGTGGTGCGGCACCGGGCGTGGTGCGGCACCGGGCGTGGTGCGGCACCGGGCGTGGTGCGGCACCGGGCGTGGTGCGGCACCATGTCAACCATGACGGACGGCCGATGCTGCCGCTCCGCGCGGCGCGGGCGGACGGCGTCCGCGACGACGGTCGCTGGCCCGCCAGGGTGAACCTGGACAACTTCGAGTACCGCGACCTCAGCCCGTACCGCCCGGCGCGTGCGCGGCTCTAGCTGCTCGCGCGCCAGGTGCAGGCGGTCACGCACGAGCCCGGCGGCTATCGCGCGCAGCCTTACGAGCAGCTCGCCGCTTAGGACCCGCAGATCGTCAACACGCGGATTTGATCTTGCAGTGACTGCCCGGCGGAGACCGTGAATGTGCCATCGCGGGTCATACAGAACCCGCGATGGCACATTCAGGGTCCCCGGGGACGGGACTGTGCCCGGGGGGCAGGGGGCTGGTGGGGCCAATGTGGTGCGCAGCGGGCAGAGTTGCGGGACGAGCGGCCGCCGGCCGCGCCTGTACCACAGCAACGAGGTCCGGAACTGAAAGCAGCGAGTTATTTCGCGACGCGCCCTTACTACCGCGGGGCCAAGACCTGGCCGCGCCGGATACCCGGCTGGCTTCTCGACGTGGCCGTCGGCTACGGCCACCTGCCGTTGCGTGCCGTGGGGTGGACGATCGGCCTGCTGACCCTCGCGACCGTGTACTTCGCCCCCTACCGGCCGGCGCGGGTGCAACCAGACGACACCGCGCCGATACCCTGTGCTGCGTAACCTCGTCCGGGCGCCAGCAGCGGCCCGGCCAGGATCGAGTATGCGGTGAGCGACGCCGCGCAAGCGCCGGCGATCGGGGTGGAGAAGCGAACGAGATGACATCTGGCCTGCGTCTTCATGACACCGCGGCACGCGCGGTGCGCGAGTTCACGCCGGCAACGCCGGGCATGGTCTCGGTGTACCTGTGCGGCGCCACCGTGCAGGCAGCGCCGCACATCGGCCATCTTCGTTCCGGGGTCTGCTTCGACATCCTGGTGCGGTGGCTGGCCGCGAGCGGGTACCAGGTGACGTTCTGCAGGAACGTCACCGACATCGACGACAAGATCATTGACGTGGCCCGGCGGGAGGGCGTGCCGTGGTGGGCGGTCGCGGAGCGCAACCAGCGCGCGTTCACCCACGCCTACGACACAGTCGGCTGCCTGCCGCCCGACGTGGAGCCGCGCGCGACCGGGCACATTCCTGAAATGATCGCGCTGATCCGGCGCCTGATCGAGCGCGCGCACGCCTACGCCGCCGGGGGCGACGTGTACTTCGAGGTGCGCTCGTATGCGCAGTACGGTGAGCTGTCCGGGCAGCGGCTGGAGAATATGCGCGCGGCGGCCGACAGCGACGGCGGGGCGGCCAAACATGACCCGCGTGACTTCGTCCTGTGGAAGGGCGCCAAGCCGGGTGAGCCCGCCTGGGAGACACCGTGGGGACCCGGCAGGCCGGGCTGGCACCTGGAATGCTCGGCGATGGCCACGTCGTATCTCGGTGAGACGTTCGACATCCATGGCGGCGGCCTGGACCTGGTCTTCCCGCACCACGAGAACGAGATCGCACAGGCACGCGCGGCGGGTTGCGGCTTCGCGCGCTACTGGATGCACAACGGCCTCGTCAGCGTGGCCGGCGAGAAAATGAGCAAGTCCCTGGGCAATTCGCTCCTCGTCAGCGAGGTGCTGCGCCGGGTCCGGCCCCCGGAACTGCGGTATTACCTGGGCCAGGCACACTACCGGTCGCTGATCGAATTCTCCGAGGAAGCGCTGGGTGAGGCCGCCGCGGCCTACCGGCGGATCGAGGGCTTCGCCGTGCGCGCCGCGGAGCTCGCCGCCGCGGGCGGGACCGGCGCGCCGCAGGCGCCGTCATCGGTGCCCGCGGAGTTCGCCGCCGCGCTCAACGACGACCTCGGTGTTCCGCAGGCGCTCGCGGTCGTGCACGACGCGGTGCGCGAAGGCAACAACGCGCTGGCCGCGGGCGACGCCGCACAGACTGCCCGCAAGCTGGGCGAGGTTCGCGCCATGCTGGGAATTCTCGGCCTCGACCCGTTCGCCGGCCCCTGGGCGGCGCAGCCCGCCGGCGGCAGCGCAGGTGATCTGCGCGGCGTGGTGGACGCACTGGTGGGCGTGGCGCTCGCGCAGCGGGCGGCCGCCCGCGAGCGTAAGGACTACGCGGCCGCGGACGCCATCCGCGACGACCTGCAGGCCGCGGGAATCCTCGTCGAGGACACGCCGCACGGGCCGCGTTGGGAGCTGAAACAATGACCGCAGGACCCCGGCGCAAGGGCACGGGCGGACACGGCAAGCGGCGGCTGCAGGGGAAGGGACCTACCCCGCCCGCGCAGCTGCGGCCCGGTCACCCGGCGAAACGGCGTGCCGCCGCCGCGGACAAGCGGAGCGCGGACCAGGGCGACGCTGCGCCGCCCCGGGGGGATGGCCCCCCCGGATCCCCCCGCGCCAGCGGGAGCCGCGTCCGCGGCAGCCGTTATGCCGTGCCGCCCCGGGGGGACGACCCCCCGGGATCCCCCCGCGCCAGCGGGAGCCGCGTCCGCGGCAGCCGTTATGAATCAGGTTTGGGAAAAGCCGCCGTGGGCCGGAAGACACCGCGCGGCCGCGGTGCGGTGGGGTCTGGGCGGGCGTCCGACGGGCCTGAGCTGGTAGCGGGCCGTAATGCGGTGCTCGAGTCGCTGCGCGCCGCGGTGCCCGCGTCCGCGCTCTACGTCGCGCACCGCATGGAGCCCGACGACCGGGTCGCCGAGGCGATCAGGATCGCGGCGGATGCCGGCGTACCGGTGGTCGAGGCCGGCCGCGCCGAGCTTGACCGGCTTACCGACGGCGCCCTGCACCAGGGCCTGGCCTTGCGGGTGCCGCCGCACGAGTACGCGCATCCAGGCGACCTGACCGCCCGCGCCGCAGACGCCGGCGTGGCGCCCCTGATCGTGGCGCTGGACGGGGTGACGGACCCGCGCAACCTCGGGGCGGTCGCGCGGTCGGCCGCCGCCTTCGGCGCGCACGGGCTTGTCATCCCGGCACGGCGTTCGGCGGGCGTCACCGCTTCGGCGTGGAAGGTTTCCGCGGGCGCGTTCGCGCACCTGCCGGTCGCACGCGCGGCCAATCTGGTGCGGGCACTTGGCGACTACCAGGAGGCGGGGCTGTTCGTGGCCGGGCTCGACGCGCGTGGCGGCACCGACGTGGCCGACATGGAGGTAGCCGACGGCCCCCTGGTGCTCGTCGTGGGCTCGGAGGGACGCGGCCTTTCCCGGCTCACCGCGGAGCGGTGCGATCTGCTCATGCGGATTCCGGTCGCCTCAGCGACGGAGTCTTTGAACGCCGGCGTCGCGGCCGGGATCGCTCTTTATCAGGTGGCGAGCAGGCGGAACCGCGGCTGACGGACCGGCTACGGTTCCGAGCGGCCCTTCGCGGGGCCGCGGGTCTTCAGGCGGATCCTGGCGAGGATCCACAGCGCCTGCACGCCGTCGCGCCAGGTGATCTTCTTGCCCGCTTCGCGGCTGCGCGCACGGTAGGTGACCGGCACCTCGAACGGGCGGATCCTGCGGGCCAGCAGCTTGCCGGTGACCTCGGCTTCCATGCCGAAGCCGTCCGAGACGATGTTCAGGCTGCGGTAGAGGTCGAGGGGCATGAGCTTGAAGCAGGTCTCCAGGTCGCCGATATAGGCGTTGAACAGGATGTTCGCCGCGGTCGTCACGCCCTTGTTGCCCATCACGTACCAGAAGGAGTACGCCGAGTGGCTGCCGAACGTCCGGTTGCCGAACACCACCTCCGCCTCGCCGTGCAGCACGGGCTGCAGAAGCTTCGGGATCTCTTCCGGCTGGTACTCCAGGTCCGCGTCGAAGGGAACGACATAGTCACCGGTAGCGGCGTCCGCCGCGGTCCGGACGGCCGCTCCCTTGCCGCGGTTCACCGGGTGCCGGAGCTTGGTCAGCCGCTCGTCGTGCAGGCCATCGATGATCGCGGACGTCCCGTCCGTGCTCGCGTCATCGACCACTACGAGCTCGACCGGGCAGGGGAAACTCGTGTCGAGCACGCGCTTGATCGCGCTCTGGACGGTGTCGGCCTCGTTGTAGACCGGCATCAGAATCGAAAGCCGCAACGTACGGGTCATCCCGCTCTCTTCCTGTCTGTACGTGGCCTGCGGGCAGGGCTGCGCCGCGGGCCAGGTCGGGTACTGCCGCGTGGGCCAGGTCAGCACGCCGCCGAGACGGTCAGGTGCGCGGCCGGGCGGTCAGGTCAGCTCCGCGTGCGCCCGGAACCACGCGATGGTGCGTGCCAGGCCGTCCTGCAAGCCCACCTCCGGTTTCCAGCCGAGGAGCTGTTTGGCGAGATCGATCCGGGGCTGCCGCACCATGGGATCGTCCTGGGGACGCGGCACAAAGGTGATCGGCGACCGCGACCCCGTCATCCGGCGGATCGTCTCCGCCAGATCCAGGACGGTCAACTCGTTCGGGTTGCCCAGGTTCACCGGGCCGGGATGCGGCGACCACAGCATCCGCACGATGCCCTCGACCATGTCGTCGACGTAGCACACGGACCGGGTCTGGCTGCCGTCGCCGGAAACGGTGATCGGCTCGCCCCGCAGTGCCTGGTAGGTGAACGCCGGGATCGCACGGCCGTCCTTCGGGCGCATCCGCGGGCCGTAGGTATTGAAGATCCGGACAATCTTGGTGTCCACGCGGTGGTTCTTGCGGTAGGCGACCGCTAATGCCTCGGAGAAGCGTTTCGCCTCGTCGTAGACACCGCGGGGACCAACCGGGTTGACGTTGCCCCAGTAATCCTCGCCCTGCGGGTGGACCAGCGGATCGCCGTACACCTCGGAAGTCGACGCAAGCAGGAAGCGGGCGCCTTTGTCGCGGGCGAGCCCCAGCGCGTGCATGGTTCCGATGGAGCCGACCTTCAGCGTCTCGATGGGCAGTTCGAGGTAGTCGACCGGGCTCGCCGGTGAGGCGAAGTGCAGGACCGCGTCTACCCGCCCGCCCACGTGGAGGTATTCGGTCACGTCGTAGCGGATCAGCCGGAACGCGGGATCCTCGATCAGGTGTGCGATGTTGTCCTGCGTACCTGTGCAGAAGTTGTCCAGGCAGATCACCGAACAGCCGTCGGCGAGCAACCGCTGCGACAGATGCGAACCGAGGAAACCCGCCCCGCCTGTGATCACGACTGTCTCTGCCATCAGACAGAGCGCCCCTTTCTCGCAGTGACCGCGGCCCACACACTGACCCGGCTACCTCACGTGACCAGCCGGGCAGTGGCTAGGCTTCACGATGGATCGACGAACATATTCCGGCTACCGGCTATTCCGACCAGCGAGCAGGCGATTGCGGCAGCAGGCTGTATCCATGAATTCTTACCCAAACTCCCGCCGACGGGGCGGTGAACGTCAAGTTGTGACCCGCATCGCCTGCGTGGTGATCATCTGCGCAGCCGCTGTGACCTTTGGGTTGATTGTGAACCATGGCTTAACGTCCACCGCCGGGGAGCTCAATCGAGGGTCGACCGAGGCGTGGGCGAGGTTCGACCGCCAGCAAGCGTGCATCTATCACGCCATACGGTCGCAGCTGCCGAAGGGTGCCGCCGTCTTCATTGCCGACCGGGATGTGTACGACGCTCAGCGACTGGCCGAATTGTCGACCTTGTGGGCGGTACCGCAGCCGAACCCCGCCACTGCGCGCTGGACGCTTTCGCTGGTGCCCGGGCAGGCCTGTTCGGGGCTATCGCTGAGGGTCCGGCGCGGGTGAGCAGGGCGCTGTTCGCCGTGCTCGCGGGGCTGGGCCTGCCCGGCCTCCTGCCTGCTCTCGCGGTGGCCCGGAGCTGGGCGGTGGCGGTGTTCCTCGCCCCGCTGATCGGGGCCGGCCTGGCGGCGGTGGCCGCCGAGCCTGAACTCGGCGTCGGCGGGTCGTTCGTGCCGTGGTATCTGCTGGCGGCGGCGATGGCCAACGCAGCGGTGGTGGCGTGGTGGTTCATCGCGCCGCGACGGTCCCCGAGCCCCGCCGGTCCACCATGGACGTGGTCCATCGTCATGGTGGCCGTCCTGCTCGGCGCGATGGCTGTTCCCCTGATCGGCCTGCGGACAGGGATAATCGGGTACGACGGCAACGTAATCTGGCTGACCCATACGTCGCTGGTGTCCGGCGGGCACCGCGAGCTGCTCGCGGGCCTGCAGAACGCCGCCTACAGATTCTCCAACCCGGATTACCCGCCGCTCGTGCCCGCCGCAGGTGCGCTGGCCCTCGCCCTCGCCGGGCATAATGATCTTCGCGTGGCCGTCCAGGTGACGGCGTTTCTCAACGCCACCGCCCTCGGGGTTGTCGGCGCGGGTGTCGCGGCCGTTGCCAGCAAGGGCCGGGCGCTGCCGCGTATGGCCGCGGTGGCCGCGGCCGGCGTGGTCTGCCTGGTGGGTTTTTCCGTCACCGAGTGCTACTACTCGGTCGGGGGGTACGCGGATCTGCTGTGGTCGGCGGCCGCCATGGGCGCGGTCGTGTGGGGCCTGGTCCTGCCGAGGAACACCCAGTCGCTCGCCGTCGCCTGGATCTGCGCCGCGGTTGCCACCCTGACCAAGAACGAAGGGCTCGCGGTAGGCCTCGTGCTGCTGGTCCTGATCGCCCTCCGGTACCGTCCGCTGACGCGGCTGTGGCCTCGGATTCGGCCTCGGTCTGGGCGCCTCGGGGCGCCTGCCGGCCGCGCTGGCCCGGATCCCGCGCGGCGTCGCGGCGTGGCCGTCTGGCCGGCCGCGCGGACGTGGGCCGTACGCGCCGCGTTCGTCGTGGTGCCGGCGTTGCCCGGGCTGGCCTGGGCCGCGCTGGTGCGCGCCATCGGCGTCCGGGACGCGTTCTTCGCGTCAGCTTCTGCCGAATCACCGGGTAGCCGTGCCGCTGCCACGGCCAGCGCCATGGCGGTGCACCTTGCCGTCGCGCCGGTCGGGCTCGCGGTTCTCGTCGTCGGATGCGTCTTTTTGCGCAGGTCCCGGCGACATGCGGGCCTCGCTAATCCGGCGTGGCTGTGGACGGCAGGCGTGCTGTCATTGGCGATCATCTTTGCCACGTACGTGTTCGGCTCGTATGAGATTCACTGGTGGTTGCTGACGAGCGTGAACCGGACGACCATCTTCGCTCAGGTAGCGGTCTACACCGATCTGGCGATCTGGATGGTGATCGCGTTCGGCGGGGGTGCCGCCCGTGCCGTTCGTGACCGGCCAGAGCCCGCCCCGGTGACGGCACGAACCCACTAGGACGGCCGGCATCGGCCAGCCCGGCTGAGTTTCGCATTCGCCGCGGCGATTCGCGGCGAATCACTCAGCCCTGGCCAAGAAGGCATCTGGTGTCTCCAGCTTCCTCAATCCTCCTCTCTCAGGACGGCTGACCCGGACCGGGCCGCGCCCGCCCGCGACCGGTGACGGGCAGCAAGATCCCGAACGGCTTACGCTGGGCGTGTCACAACGCGGCAGCCGTTCGGGATCCTGGGTGGAATCACCTGGCGGCGAACTGATCGTTTGGTGCCAAGGCGGTTGCCCCCGCGCACGGCGAGCAGCACCACCCATGTCGCGAGCCGCTGGCACCGGCCGGTTATTAGCCAGGAAGCCCCAGCCCGGGGTACCCCGCGGGCATTCTCGGGCATTCTCGGACATGTGGGCGCATACTAACCGAAGCGGTATATTGTCCTACCTGAAGCCATTGATCAACACCCTGAAATCGCCCGAAAGGTAACATATCGCACGGAGGATGGGTCTCGGTGATCGAGAAACGAGCCATGATGTCATCCTCAGGGGGCTTTCGGGCGTCCCAGCCGGTGGAGGCGTCAGGTCCTGGCGGGGATCTGGTTACCCCGCCTGGGTGTGTCGGGAGGACGCAGCTTCGGGGGCTCCATCCATGTTGCCGGCGGGAGGGCGCTCGGGAGAGCGTATGACGTCCGGCGCCAGCAGGCTTGCCGCAACGGCCCAGGGGAGGCTCCGTGGACAAGGTCAGGTTTCAGGAGCTGCAATACCTAACCCTGCGGAAGGAAATCGAGGACAGCCTTAACCGCTCTTTTCAAATAATGGTGGGCGGTGCGACCCTGGTACCCATTCTCGTTGGCATCGTCGGACATTATGCAGCAACCCCCATTCTGATGACCCTGCCAATGATGGTGGTAGTTATTGCCCTATTATACCTCAACCAATGGAATAGCATAATGCGCTGCGGGCGCTACATCAGAACAAGAATTGAACCCCAGATGATGGGCGATGAGGGCTGGGAAGCTTGGCTTGAGTCACATCCCGACACACATATGGGAGCGGTACATAATCGCCTCGTTGACACTTACCTGGTGTATGCTTTCTATTTGCTCATCGCAGCTTATTACTTCGCTACAAGCTTCATAGCGATCACTTACGCACACCGGAGCTATGGTTCCGCCGGCGAGTGGGCCACATTGGGGAGCTATACAATTATAGGACTTAGTCTGGGTTATATCGTCCTAGAACGAGTTCCCACCCATACTACAACAAAGAAGGAGCGGCAGGTCGCTGTGTCACCGCCCACGCCCGGCAAGAAGGAACCTTCTCCCGAAAGTGCCCGTGCGTCCATTGCGGCCAGCGCGCCACCAAGCGTTGCACATATTGATGAAACTGCTCCTTCGCACCGGCGGCCTTCCGGCAACCGTCCCGCGAAGTCATGACACGACAGAGAGCGGTGAAATTGCGTCGCCAGCCTCTAGTAGGCTTGGAACCCGCCATCCATGCTGCGAACAACGAGCCTGCCGCGAAGTTCACAGCGGCGGCCTCTCTCCGTCTGACGACCATGGACGACGGCCGATGATAACCTTTAGCGAGGTGCAACAGCATGGTCAGCCATGAACCGGATGACAGTGCCCGTGTTACCTATCGAGGGTCACGTTGTTTGCTGGCCGATATGGTGGTTCCAAAACTAATTGATTCGCAGATAGCTAAGTTTACCATCGAATCGCTGCGAGCAATCCGGACCCGCAGCTTCGATCCGCACGCTACTCTCCACACTTTGAGCGCAACTCGCGGGGCAGGCGTAGTCGCAATCGATATTGGCGGTGACAAGCTAATAGCAACATCTTATAACGTCCGCCAGGGCACCTTGATTCAAGAGGGAAAACCGCTAGTCAAGGAAGGCACTGCCGGTGCCGGCTATATCGACGTGCTAGAGAAGGTATCGGCTCTGGCGCGCACGCGGCTGCTGCCGATCGGGGTATCGTACGCTGGGCCAATACAAGGATCGAAAGTCCTAGCCGGCGTCAACATTCCTGTATTTATGCGAGACTTTCAATTGCGGTATAATGGGGACTTTGCAAATCTCCATTCGCAGATGACTCTCGTTAATGATGCCGAGGCGGGCGTTATGGCCGCATCACTAGAGGCGGTGCGGCGCTATCCCGCGGCAAGGCATGTTATCTATGTCATCAATGGCAGCGGTATTGGTGGCGCGGTGTTGAAAGACGGCGCTATTTACGCGACCGAGGCTGGCCATATTCCAGCCGAAGGCGATCTCAATTCTTTTGGCCAGCAGAGGCCGTGCGGGCTTCTCGGAGCGACATATGTTTGCTTGGAAAGGGTGGGGGCAAGCAAGGCCGGAATTGAGGATATATGGTTTCAGCGGCGAGAAGAGAAACTAACCGGCAAGGAGATTGCCGCCGCCTACCTTGCCGGTGATGAACTGGCGCTGCGCCTGTATGAAAGTTCGGCTTTGGTGACCGCCCACATTGTGAAGGGGATGGCCAAGGCTTTGGGCCTCCTCCGGGAGTGGGATGACACCATTGTGGTGGGACACGGAGGGACGTTCCATGTACCTGGCTACGGCGACAGGGTGCGATCTATCCTCGAGAAGGATCTCTCCAGCGAGACGCGGATGTTGTTCACGAATGACTTCAGCTCCAACACCTGTCTCGACGGTGCCGCTATAGCTGGGATGCCCTAACAAGACCCGGGAAAGTCCAAAATCACGGCAGAACGACCACTGAGGACGCCAGAACGCTGCCGGGGATCCGTCGCAAAAACTACTTTTCCGGAACCGCAAATATCGACGGGGGCTTCCCCTAGGTTGAGATCGACGGTCGCGTTTCCCCGCCGAAACGCCAGCCTGTTATCGTCCGAATAAATAACTTCCACTATCCCACTCAAACTCCTGCGCATCCGAATGAGCGCCCGGTACGTCTCAAGCATCGAGCCGGGGCGCCCTAGCTGATCGGATACGTTGCATCTGTCAGGATCCGACATCGGAAGCCACGGAACCCCGGTCGTGAAGCCACCGGTCGCCGTCCACTGCATTGGATGCCTTACGGAATCGCGGCCGCTTCGATCGAAAACGATGGGGCCACCCGCACCGTCTACCATTCCGATCTCATCGCCTTGATAGATGAAGGAGCAACCGGGAAGCGACAGGAGCAAGGTGGCGGCCACGCCGGCAAGCGCACGTCCCCACCGACTCACCAAACGCGGCTGGTCGTGATTTGAAAGCGCCCACGCGAGCGATCCGTCCATGCCCGCGCCATCGACGATCTTGGCTAGGGTATTTCCATTAAGCGGGGCTCGCATAAAGTCGAATGCATAGGCACTTGCCCCGGTGGCCATATAAGCCTTCAACTTCTCGGTCGGCAGGTCTGCCTCAACAAAAAATGAAGTGCCCGAGAATATGTTCGTGATAATCGATAGTTCCTCGACCGCCCGTGGGAGGTTGCTCGTATATATGTGGTCGAGCGACCAGAACTCCGCCCAGGTATCGTTCTCCCTCCCTTCCAGCATTGCCAGTGAGCAAGGCGGCTCGTTTCTCAGCTCAGGGTCGACCACTAGACCATCCAGCGAATCCAAACGGAAGCCGTCGACGCCCTTGTCGATCCAGAACTGGAGGACTTGATGCAACGTCGCACGGACATCCGCGTTGTTCCAGTTCAGATTAGGTTGCTCTTTATAAAAGCGATGGTAATAATACAAGCCACCCACCTCGTCATGGGCCCATGCTGAGCCGCCAAAGACTGAGAGCCAGTTATTGGGAATTGATGTCGACCATATATACCAGTCGGGTTGCCCACGGAACCAGGAATGTTCGATAGAGGTGTGACCAAGAATGATATCAAGCACGACCGAGATGTTCCGCTTGTGCGCTTCGTAAATCAGCTCTTCGATATCGGCCTGAGTACCATACTCGCTATGGATCTTATAATAATCAGATACGTCATATCCGAAATCAAGCTGTGGAGACTCGAAGATAGGAGTAAGCCAGATCCCATCTATACCCAAGTCTTCAAGATAGCCCAGACTCGACGTAATACCACGAATATCACCAACACCGTCGCCATTCGAGTCGGAGAATGACCGTACGTAGACCTCATACAGTACTGGATCTGCGGGCAGACGGACGTGACTGACAGACATGATACAGCCTTTCTCGCCTCCGATAATCCAGGGCCCAGCCTCGCGGGTACAGAGCATCTAAGGTGTTCTACTATCCGAAATCGGTTCGTGACGGTACATCGGTGGCCGAACCAGCCTGAACCGGGCGCGTCGCGAAGAGCAGGATCACGGCGGCCCGTGATTAGAACGGGTTCGATCAGGTAAGCGCGCGGCACGCGCTCGCAGCCGGCGAGAGTGCCGAGTCCAAATGGCATGGTGGGGTGCGGCGCTATGGCCACTACAGGTCGATCAGACTCCCGGTACGTAGTGCGTCCTCCACTGCGAAAAGGATACGGGTGGTGAGTGCGGCATCGGCGACAGTCGTGCCAGCGGCGATCGAGGTCCCCAGCGAACGACAGAAGTTCTCCACCTCAGCCTTATAGAGATTGATTGGCCCGTAAGTCAGCTTCTTCGCCCCAGACTCGCCGACGATTTCGATCGTACGGACGGCTTTCTCACCGAGCAGGCCGACAGCTCGCAGGACAGATGTGGGGAAGGTGATCCGCAGGTCGTTTTCCGCAGAGCTTCCGGATTGCGACGCGACAACCGTGACGGAGAAGCCGGAGTAGTCCAATAGCGCAACAACGGAGTCCAGGACGTCAGCGCTTCGTACGTGGTGCCCAACGGCACCGATTCGATCTGGCGCCCCGAAGAGACAGACGGCCAAATCAACCGCATGGACGCCGCAGTCGAACATCGCACTCGAGCCGCCGCTCAGAGGGTCGAGTTTCCACCGTGCGTTTGGCGCGCTGTGATCCATCTGGAAGCACCACTGGAGGCTGGCCGCAATAGGGGATCCGAGTCGCCCAGCATTGATGATGTCCATAATATCCGTCACAGCGGGCTGATGCCGTATATGGTGAGCCACCATAAAGGGTATGTTCGAATCCCCTATGAGCTTCAGCAGCGGCCCAAGCTGTTGCCGTTGCGTAACAAGAGGCTTCTCGCAGATGACTGGCATCCCGAGCTGAACCGCCAACTGGATGTGGGGCAGATGGAGGAACGGCGGTGAGCCGATATATATAACGTCGTAATGATGCCGCAGCTCAGCAAACTCTCGCTCGCTCGACGCCATGTGGATCTCCGGGGCCGAGCCGACAGCAAGCTTGAGCTGGTCGTCGTTGCGACCATGCACGACGGTCACCCGGCACATTTCAGAGCCGAGCAGCGCCGGAATCGTTCGCTTGCGGGCCGTGCCGGTACCGGACAGGATGCCGATTCGCCACAATCTTAGGTTCCTCCCGACGCTGTTCATCTGCTCACTTGTCCTGGTGTTCGGCCTCTATTCGCCCATGGCTGCGCCCCATGTCATCCTCGAGCCGGATGACATCATCCAGTTCAGGTGTTGATACCTCGACTATAACCAGATCCGTCACCGCCTCGACCCTATGTACCACACCGGGCCGTATGTGCGCGATCTCGCCAGGTGCCAGCGCGTACTCCTGTAGTGGCGTGTCGATGTCCTCGCTGAGGTATAGCCGGCCCTCCCCGCAAAGGACGAGATTGGCCTCTTCTTTCTGCCTGTGGTACTGCAGGCTCGTCCGCTTTCCCGCACGCACCGTTATGAGCTTGAAACCGAAAGCGCTGCCCTCTGACACGAGCCATCGTTCTTCTCCCCAGTGCTTGTGCACCACCTTAGCCGTGGCCAGGTGCGCTTTCCCGGCGCTCAGCTCGCCTTCCGCAGAGAACTCACCTGCGGCAGCGAGCAGCGAGATCAGGCAGTCCACTGTGCGGTCCTGTGTTCACCGTTCCAGATCTCTGCCGCATAACGCTCCATTGCACGGTCCAAGGCCGCTCCCAGCACACTGTCGACTGTTCTCGTCTGCTTGCGGCAGGCAACGTCTGCCCGTTGCTTGATCTCCCGAAAGGCGTCCGTCGCGAACACGTAGTGCCCAGCTACTATAGAGCGCTGCAGATCGGAGGCGTCATCATCGAACCACTTCCGCCAAGCGCCGGACTCGTACGCCAACAGCAGGAAATCGTCGCGTTGCTCGGTTAGTTGCATTTGCTCCAGCAGAGCGAGGAATGCGCTCGTCTCGATCACCCCGAACTCGGGCGCGATGTTCACGGCGTCGGTACCGTTGCGAATCAGTTCCCGGATCGCGTACACAGGTAGGTAGTCGGCGTTATGGGCTTTGAGGGCCAGCCCATACTCCCAACAAATCTGGGCAAGCTGACCTATTGCGCTCCCTACCGCCTGCGGCTCATGGACCAGCGCACCACAATTTTCGGTCCCGACCACCTTGGTGCCGGTCTGTCCGACGACGAAGGTGGGCGGCTGGAGCGATTCCCGAGCCAGACTACCGACAATGCATTCCAACTTCGCGCGAAACTCGCTGGGATCGTCGGGGTCGCTGCTCTGCTTCTCCAGCCCGACCTCGAAGGCTATTTGACGGCCGTACGTATTGGCGAGCTCCTGGCATTCCCCGTATAAGGTAGTTAAGCGATCTACCGCACTTTCGAAGCGGGCCGATCCGCCACCCTCACGGGAAGTATCGATGTGGAGCAGTTCTACTCCCGAGCGAATGTCGCAACACAGCGACGCAAGGCTGCTGGCCATTGCATCCGTTTCGTCAAGACCAGAGGCTACCTCATTAGGATGCTGCCATGGGCCGCCGTGATCTCGGCAGATTCTTACCAGGCCCGCTGGATCTTGACTGCGTATGTAGGCAGTGAATTGCTCCGTGGACCATCCTTCGACGTAGCCGCCACCGAGGTCTCCACGTTCTACCTGGCTCCGGCTAGCGATAACCATCACGGTGCGCTGATGGCGATAGGCCATTCGAATCGCTGCGTCGAGAACATTTCGGGACATTGGGCCGATTCCCAAACGCGACGGCACCGATGGCCTCTTGTATTGATACTTCATCGGACCCCTTCCAGATCTTTGTCCTCCGTTTGAAACGGCTTCGTGTCGCAGTTGCTACGGCCCGGCAAGAATAGCTTGCAGCCATGCTGTGGGCCTCTCCTCACGAAGCGAGGCGACACATGCGTAGATCTCATCTGGTGTGCGGGTGTCTTGGCCGTCCATGACCCGTCCGAGAGCCTCTGCGGTAGACACAAGGTCGAAGGGCTGTATTGGCGTTGTGACCGGCGCTAGCTGGGGGTAGGCGCCGGCATTTGTCGAAAGCAGAAGCTGTGCGCGCGGGTTGACGACTGCCGCCTCTTTTGCGACCATATTGAGCCCGTCATATGTTGGGTTCACGAGTGTTGCTGAACCGAGCGCCAGGGCCGCTACGGCCCGATTCCGCTGGCTTCCGGCGCCATCCGGGTATATGAGACTCACGGCTTCGCGGCCGGCATTGAAGCGATCGTTCATTGTTTTCGCGGCGTTCTCGCACAGGGCCTGGTACCGTTTGTGCCGGTCGGTCAGCAGCCGCGGAGGCGTGACGATCGCGCAGAACCAGAAGTCCCCGGCGAGACTGGGGTTCCGCCGAAGCAGCAGGTCGTAGGCCGAGAAACCCCGGACAAGGTTTTTCCACAGATCCAGTCGGTCCACACGGGTGATGATCCGGCGACCATCGGCCTGACGGGTGAGCGTCTCCCGCCACTGTTCGGTCCTTGGTTGGTTACTCAGTTCTTCGAGCACGGTGGCGTCGATCGGGCCGGGGGCGGTGGTCACCACGGTTTCGTGGTCCCGGTAGGCAACTGCACGATCGGTGACATTTGCGGCAGGCAGGAAACGGTCGCAACAGGCGAGGAACGCGTTGCCCCACCGTTCGCAATGGAAACCTACGAAGTCGCAACACAGCAGGCTCTCGAGGATCTGGGTGCGCATCCACTCGGGCAGTATTCCGAAGTAGTCGGGCTCGCACCAAGGAACGTGATGGAAATAGGCCAGCCGGCTCGCTCGCTCCGGTACCTTGGTTGAGAACAGATACGGTACAAGCATCAGATGGAAGTCGTTGACAAGGACCACTTCGTCATCGGCGTTCTCATGAACCTTCGCAAGGGCGCCAGCGAACTCTTGGTTAATCTTCCAATACGCTTGCCAGGCTGGCCGGACCTCGTCGTCGAAAGATGGCTCTGTCGACGTGTCGTGCAGATAATGGAACAGCCATAGCAGGGTGCGAATCGAGATCGGCTCGCGCTGTTGATCGATGAGGCGTTTATCAATAGAAAGTGCATGCCATGACGGCCCTTCTCCCGTCGAGGATGACTGGTACGTAGATATTCGTTCAAGTCCTTCTGGGGCCGTGAATACCCAATGGCCGCCCACTTCCTGAAGTAGCGCAGCCAGGATTGGCACAAGACCACCAGGTACGGCTGGGGAAAGTTTCAGTGCGCCACCGTCTGGTGCGAGACGGGGTGCACTATTACTGCACGTGAGAAGCCGCATACCTGATCACCTCCGATGGGTGCAATGAACGGTACCTGGCTGTGAACCGCATGGTAGACGCCGGGGCGCGGGGGGTAGTCTGGCGTCATCGGCCAGGTCGGTACTGAAGCGAATGGAGACGCCGGCCGACCTCCTTGAGGTCGCGCACCTGCCAGAGTCGTCCGGGTAGGAGGACCCTGCTGGAGCCACTGATCCACATCGCACCCATACCGGCGTGCATCGCACCAGTGATATCGGCATTCAGGCTGTCGCCGACGAACACGACCGACCTGGCGGGAATCGAAAGGGCACCTGCCACGGCCTCGAACGGCGCGCGATGTGGTTTGCGAGCACCGACGTCCCGTGACGTGATCACCGCGTCGAAGTCGTTTAGACCCACGCTAGCCAGATATGGCATAATGTCGTAGTCCCAGTTCGAACATAGGCCGACGCGCAGACCAAGATTGCGGGCCAAGCGCATCGTTTCTTCAGCGTGTGCCAGGGGACGCACGGTACATGACGTATCCATGTCGTATAGAATCTTCGCGATGTTCGGTGCTTCTTCCTCAGCGACGCCGGAGTCTCGGCAGAGCTGGATGAACCGATTGATGAGCCAGGCATCATAGCCGTCTCCAGCCGGGTGTGTCTGTCCGTCAAAAGCATCGCTGGACCACATGTGCGCGACAATGTCCGGACAATGATAGCCCAGCTTCGCCAGCGCCTGCGCGGTCGTGAGCTCATAGCTGTCGATTTCGACGAGCGTATTGTAGAAGTCGAATACTACAGCCTCAAACGAGCCGCACACGAAGAACCTTCTCCTGACCTGTTCCGACAACTCCAAGCCTCGTCCTGATTGCCCGGACATGGGCAGCAGGTGTCAAACGTAACCAGTCAAAGCAGGATTCTGCAAGTGGCTGTGAATCCGCTGGGTTAGACGTGGCACGTAGCGCACGGTGTTCCTCATAGCCCTCTGCCCGCCGCCGCGGGTGTGCGATCTGGAACCCGTTGCGTGATCCATCAACGTCCGTCTCACGCAGCCGTCGATTGCTCGGCGGCGGTGGCAGTCTGACCCGGAGCGTGTCCGGTGCTGTCTTCGCAGTTCGCCGAGGAGCACCAGGCCGTGGCCATGTACCTCTCCTCTGCCTGCGCGTACGCCGGGATGATGTCCGGCGGGTTCCCGCCTCCACTGGCGGTTCCTGGATGGTGGCCTGGACGGGGGAGGCCAGGTTGAGCGCGGCGTTGCAGTCACGGTCGATGACCAGGCCGCAAGTGCCGCAGCGGTAGGTGCCCTCGGCGAGGGACAGTTTGGGTTTCACCGTCTTGCATCGAGAGCAGGTCTTGGACGACGGGTACCACCGGCCGGCGGCGACCAGCGCGGAGCCGTACCAGGTGGTCTTGTAGGCGAGCTGGCGGTGCAGTTCGCCGGGGGCGGTGTCGAGGATGGCCCGGTTCAGGCCGGCCTTGGCCCGCCGGCGGCCGGAGCCCTTGGCGGTGGCGGTCATGCCGGCCACCTTCAGGTCCTCGACCACGACCACCGCATGGGTGCGGGCCAGCCGGGTGGTCAGCTTGCGGATGCCGTCGGAGCGGGCGGCACGGTGGCGCCTCTTGCGGCTGGGCCAGCCGACCCGGCCACCCCGGCGGGCGCCCGAACAGGAATCGAAGAACCCTGTCACGGCACGGGCCAGGCTGTCGAGGCCGGTGTTGTACGCCTCCTTGGAGTTCTCGGCCCACCACGGGGGCCACCTGGTACTTCGCTTGGTTCCACTCTCGCCGCAACGCCGGCAGCGACCAGGGGATGTGCCCGGCCACACCGGTCGCCCACGCCCGGCCTCCTCCGCAGTTGCCCCCTGGCGGACCGCCAGGGCTGTGAGCACCCGGCGTGCATCCAGGCGCTCTTGGACCACGGCGAGGCCCCAGTTGAAGGCATACCGGGCCGCCCCCGCATGGCGGGCCAGCGCGGAGCGGGCACGGTCATTCGGGTCCAGCTCGAACCGGAACGCCTGATGGACCAGCATCGCCCTACACGCTCCCACCAGGCGGCGACACGGCCGCCGGCCCGACATTACGCTTCGCGCATCCGAGCGCCTTGACCGCCCGGTTGCGCGCGCCACGACGCCCATACAGCCGAGCGCAGAAGCTGGTGAGCACTTCGGTATGTCCCTGACCAGGTCGTCGTCCACCTCGCCATCGTCGACCACCACCACACGGCGTCCCGGCGCCGACAGGGCCGCTTCCAGATGCTCCACTCCGAACCGTGCCAGCCGGTCCCGATGCTTCACCACGATCGTTCCAGCTGCCGGATCGGCCAGCACTCTCGCCAGCTTGCGGCGTTTCCCGTTCATCCCCGAGCCGACCTCCACCACCACCTCGCCCACCGTCAGGCCGTTGCCGGCCGCCCGGTGAGCCTGGCGCCCTGGCGGTCCAGGTCGGCCCGCTGGTCGTGGGACGACACCCGCGAGTAGACCACGGTGCGCCCCTGACCGGCCTCCCGTCGCGGGACCTCGACAAGGATTGTCCCGGCGGTGTCCGCACCCCCGGAACCGGAAGCTGCCCATCACGGAGCCACCGCCACGCCGTCTGATAATGGACACCCTCACGATCAGCCCACTCTGACAACTCCACACCACAGACTAGTACGCACGTTCGATGAGATTCAATGAAACTATCGGCAACAGTTGCTAGCCCCCGACTGTGTCATCGACACCAGTCACGGCTGACGGACGACCGGCGGCCATCGGTGCCGCTGACACCTATGGCGGGCCGCCGCACCGACGGCAGACCCGCAGGTCAGAGTGCGGATGCGCACGTCAGGGCCAGGGTGGGCTACCATGCAGCAAGTCTCCCGCCGGTGTAGCTCAGCAGGCAGAGCAGCCGTCTTGTAAACGGCAGGTCAGCGGTTCGATTCCGCTCACCGGCTCCACGTCTCCCGGGACATCGAAAGCCCTCTCACCTGTGCGGATGCGCAGCAGGAGAGGAAACCGGCATGCCAGGACGTGAGCGTCCGCATTCCATGATCCCCACAAAAAACCCACAACCCGCGCTGGCGGCTGTGGGCCGTCCCGGCGGCGGCGCCTCCAGCAGACGGGTCTCGCCAGGCAATGGCGTCGGGGTAACACCAGCGGCTGGGGGTGATGGACGAGCTGTGGCGGGCGCTGCGCGACGTGTCCCGCTGGCTGGATGACACCGCCACCCCCACCCCCGCCGACCTGCTCGCCGCGGCCGGGTTCCGCGCGCTCGGGTCCTCGCTGCGCGGCGCCCAGTACGGCGCTCCCGAAACCCGCGACGGCATCTACCAGACGGCGCGGACCGCGGCGAAATGCCTGCACGACGAGGAAATCCTGCCCTGGGTCACCCCACCAGCCGCGCGGGCGCTGCCCGCGTTCGACCCGGCGTCGTTCGCCTGTTCCGGTGACACCTTGTATTTGCTGACCGAGGCGCGGGCCGCCGCCGCCCCACTGATCGCGGCGCTTACCGATGCCGCGATGCGGGCCGGGCGGCGCCACGCCGAACGCGCCGGCGGGCGGCTGGACCCGCCGATGGTGCTCATCTTGGATGAGGCCGCCAACATCTGCCGCATCGCCGACCTGCCGGATCTGTACTCCCACCTTGGATCGCGCGGCATGATCCCGGTCACCATCTTGCAGTCCTACTCCCAGGGCGTCGCCGTCTGGGGCGAACCCGGCATGGCTGCCCTGTGGGGCGCCGCCACCAAGAAGCTCATCGGCGCGGGCATCGATGACCCCCGCCTGGTCCGCGACCTCGCCACCCTGGTCGGCCAGCACGACGTGCCGGTCCGCTCCGCCAGCTACGGCGACGGCCGCGCCAGCGAACAGATCTCCCTGCGCCGCCAGGACATCCTGCAGCCCGCCGACATCCGCGCACTGCCCCCCGGCGCCGCCCTGCTGCTCGCCACCGGCGCCCGGCCCGCGCTGCTGGACCTGCGGCCCTGGTACCAGGGGCCGGACG
>WNGJ01000510.1_pt1 | contig 35282 bp, 31 predicted proteins | sample 5400611 | NCBI WGS metagenome assembly WNGJ01 (sample SAMN13153375, study PRJNA577476) | soil metagenome | isolation source: 40 cm soil or saprolite under Garry oak tree replicate 1 | place: USA:California | collected 2016-06-15
AAGGTTTTATTGAAATGCCCGCCCAATTAGCAAGCTTACAAATACGTCCATAGACCTGCGCCGGCAAGCCATAGCCACTGTACAAGCGACGCCACCAGATACCAAAGTAGACAACTCCGAACAGAATAAGCAGAATTAAACCAGCAAGCGTCAAGCTAATGTCCTGACGCAATTGCGCCTGCTGTTGCGCAGCAGTGAGAGCCGTATCCCCACTGCTACCACCTGTCTCATCAGGCTCTCCCGAATGGCCGCGAGTTCTACCCGTTGTAGACCCGGTAGATCCGCCAGGAATAATACCACTGATACTGTTCGAGCTGGCAAGGGGGCGCGCAAAGCTCGGAAAGTTTGCTGACGGTTCAAAGTTAACCCAGCCGTACCCGGCAAAGTAGATTTGCACCCAACTGTGGGCATCTGAACCACGGATCACCCACTGATGGCTTTTTGCATCGTATTTACCGTTCGTGTAACCTCCCACGATACGGGCAGGCATACCCAGCTCTCGAGCCATGATCGCCATTGCCGTAGCAAAGTAGTTGCAATACCCTCGAAAGTTGCTATGGAACAGAAACCAGGATACGCCTTCTTGACCGGGCGGCAAAGAGATATTTGCGTCATACGTGAAATTGTTATGGAAATAGGACTCCAGCGCTACAGCTTTATCATACACGGTGGAGAAACCGTCGGTAATCTGCAGTGCTTTACTCTTAATCTTGGGATCAAGGGTCTTTGGCAACTGCAAGTACGTCTGGAGAATACTCGGGTCATAGTAGGTTACAGGCGGTTCCAGGTCAGGACGAGATGGATCGGGAATAAAAGATGGCGCATTGGCAGGCAGCGGCACCGTCTCTAAGGTCTTTATATCAGCAGCAGAAATATACGAGACCACCGAATAGGCATTTCCTGCCGCAAGCTTCCCATTCGTTCGAAGCCACGCAATTGTCAAGCCAGTCGCTTTATCCAGACGTAATTCCGCCGCCTGGTTCGTTGAAGCAATCTGTGAAGCTCCAAACAAGTAAGGGAATTGTTCACCTGGTGGATTTACAACAGTGATATCTTGATTTATAGCGCGTAGATCCTGTGAACTATTAGATGCGATTGCATTAGTACGTAATGTTATCCCAGTCGTTGGCCCGTTCGACCAACCCCGACCATTGTAGGTATCATAGCTAAGCGATTCCAGGTACTGGCTGCCGTCATCAGACTTGACAATAAAGACAATATCATTATTCAGATTAGGATTTCCTCCCAACACGAGTGTATCGGTGAAGTTGCCATGATTTGAAGCATTCACGCTGCTATCTACAGAGAAGAGTCGATTCCAGGTATTTTCAAGCTGCACCCATGGATTATTGTCTGCGCTCCAAATTTGTGCCGCCGCATCATTCACATAGCCCCATGGCAATAGCCAGGTGAAGATCAAAACACCTAAAGAGATAAGCGCGCCAGCCTGCATAAACTCCCACCCAAGATCATCCGCGCAACGCAGCCCCTGCCGTTTCCAGCGTACCGAAGACTCATAGAGGTTGAAACGCAGCACCAGTAACAAGGAAGCTACCAGAAAGATCACCAGGTAGATAATATAGACTGTATCGATATTGCTCAGGTTAATAAGGAGCACAACAGCATTGGCAACTATCATCAGCCATGGTTTCCGTGTGCGATAGACAAGCCAGGCGCTTGTATACGCAAGCAGAAAAGCAAGAGCGGTAATAAAGAAGAGAAAGATGGAATCGTCGCTACTTGTACCCCCGGCTAGCGCAAGGGCAAGCCACTGATGCATTCCATTTAACAGGGCATTCACATTCCCGTTATAATCAGCGCCTGCCGTTTGCCAGACAGCAAGCAGCAAAGCAAATCCGACGGCTACTGCATGCACAAGCAGGCGTGGAAGACGACGCTGTTTAGCAGCAAGTACCCCGACAACAAGACCGAGGAGTGTCGTCAACGTGAGTATATTGAGATGATCTACCCAACGCGCTGCCTCTACAGACCAGATCGTACTGTATACTACGATCGCCAGCAAAAAGAGGGAAAACCACCCCTCTGCCAGGCTGAGATGCAAATGTATATTGGGTCTATGTGGTATTCGCCTCTTATTGTCTGAACCACCATCGCTTGGACGCGGGTCAGCAATGATTTTTGAAAGACGTTCAATAGTCGCGTCCCGCATTGCCTTCAACTCCATCGTGCATAGCGCGCCTCAGGAACTTGTTCGAGCGCTTCGGTTAGGGGGGCTTTACATTTGACACGTAATACAGGTATACCGGCACCTTCCAGCAGGGCTAAAGTATCCTCATCAACTGGCCTATCCTCAAATGAGGCCGCATCTAGCCCCACAGCAGCCACCTGCACCCCGCGCCGCTGAAGATGGCGCAGGCTTTCATGCCAGTCCCGCGAAGTAGAAGGTGTAATCACAATAGCAACAGTATTCCGCCCGAAATGGAATGCATCCAGAGCCAGGGCTTCTTTCAAATCAGGTCCCCACCCTGACTCTACGACTGCCAGCATTTCGAGCACGCGCTCAATCTGCCGTTCGCCTCGATCCAGTGAGAGAAATTCACGATGCTTTCCATTCACAACCATGCCCAGAGACAGGTCCTGGCGCAAGAGGTACGTGGCAACAGTGGCGGCTATCGTTACGCCGTATTCCACCGTCGAATCCTCACCCTCACCCGCCTGCACCGCTTCATTCAGATCTAAGAATATCCATGCATCCATTGCGGGATCGAGATCAAACTCTTTCACCATTAATCTGTTATGATGTGCGGTCGCACGCCAGTGCATGCGATTAAGCGCATCACCCACTGTATATTCTCGAATTGTGCTGGCATTGGTTGTGGAGTGCAGAGCGCGCCGTGAGCTACGACCACGCCCAGGCAACCCCCCCGTAAACAGCACAAAATTACTGATCGGTAGCACACGTGGCAGGACGAGCAGGTCTCGCGGCGGCGTGAGTGTTATACGCCTGTGAAACAAGCCAAAGGGATCTCCGCTCGTGGCTGTAACAGGACCAAGCAGGAAACGCCCGCGTTGTCTGCAAACAGTGCGCGCTCGCCAGGTTGCTCGTTTGCGACCACCCATACTCGCGACATACCCGGCCCGATGTCCAGGCAGAGTCGAGCCATCGGCAATTTGTACCCACAACTTGGGCATCACACTAATATTGTCCAGCATAAGTCGCTCATCGAAGGTATCACCAACCTGCACACGCCCGACGCTGGCAGTGCGCCGGAAAACCATTTTGCGCAGACTGTAGCGCGTCCAAAGCCAGGACAGAATGAACAATGTAAGCAAGACATACGTCAGTAAATAGAGTACCCGCCAACCACTGCTGATTGCAAGGAAAGCAAGCACGATTATTAGTAGTACAACTTGCCAGGGCCGCATAGATCAGCGCCCCTTTCCACCACCGACCCATGCTCCAGGCACAGGCACACTCTGTAAAATTTCATCCAGGACAGCAGTAGATGTGATAGCGCGCACGCGAGCTGCAGGGGTTACAATGATACGGTGAGCCAGGGTAGGCTTCGTCAACAGTTTGACATCATCAGGTATGACATAACCGCGTCCACGTATCGCGGCCAGAGCTTGCGAAGTGCGGTACAGAGCTAACGATCCACGGGGGCTGGAGCCCAGGTAGATATTATTATGGTTACGCGTGGCATTGGCAATAGCAACAATATATTCTCGAATTGATGGATCAACATGAATGCTTCGGATCTGCTGTTGAATCAACACCAGTTCTTCAGCCACCATAATTTGCTCCAGGTCATCTAAAGGATGGTGATATTGATGTGTGTCCAAAATGTTCATTTCATCGCCAGCTTTGGGATAGCCGAGCTTAATGTTCATCATAAAGCGATCAAGTTGGGCTTCGGGTAAAGGGAACGTTCCTTCATATTCGATAGGGTTTTGGGTTGCCATGACCATAAAAGGTTCAGGGAGACGATAGGTTACGCCATCAATCGTAATCTGCGTCTCTTCCATCGCCTCCAGTAATGCCGATTGAGTCTTTGGAGTAGCACGGTTAATTTCGTCAGCTAGCACAATCTGGGCCATAATTGGCCCCGCTCGAAACTCAAAATTGCCGGTTTTCTGATTGTAGATGGAGACTCCGGTTACGTCACTTGGCAGGAGATCAGGGGTAAACTGGATGCGCTTGAATGTGCATCCAATAGAGCGGGCTATCGCTTTGGTAAGGACAGTTTTGCCAACACCTGGCACATCTTCGATTAATACATGCCCACGGCAGACGACCGCTATCATGCTAAATGCAACAGATTCGGCTTTCCCAACTATGACTTTTTCGACATTGTTAATAACTCGCTGTACCGCAGCAGCTAGATCTGGTACCGACTGCATACTCTATTCTCCAATAGCCTGACCCTGTACCTCTAGAACCTACGTTGTAGGTAGACCTTGCATTTTTACAGGTAACAGGCGAACTTCTCGACGACGCACAATTCATGCATATCATAGTGTATCACGTCAAGCAAAAGCACACAAAAAGGGAATAGACCGGCAACTCGACAGTAGTATATATTACTACGTCATACCATTGCCTTCGTTGCACGCAATTTCCAGCATACACCCGTTTACTGAAATCTACCTGAAAATTTGCCTTGCTTCTGAGACTACTGGTGAGAATAACAAGAGTATGCTATTATGGAGTCCATGACAAGCCAGAACGACACGAATGACATGCAAGAACTACATGCCTACGTACATGGATGGGTGCAAGGAGTCGGCTTCCGCTACTTTGTCGTTCACAATGCCCAGGCGCTTGGCCTGCGTGGATATACGCGCAACCAGGGAGACGGCAGTGTAGAAGTCCTGGCTCAGGGAACTCGACCGGCCCTCGAGCGTCTGCTCACTCTGCTGCGGAAAGGACCAACCGCAGCCGAAGTAAGCGAGGTACGTACAGAATGGGGTCAGCCAACAGAACATCTAAGCGGCTTTCATGTTCGCTGGTGAGCAGAAGAGGTAGATTATGATCGATCGCGAAACCGTAAAGCACGTAGCACAACTTGCCCGCCTGGGCATGACCGAAGAGGAGGTTGACATTTTTGCCAGTCAACTCTCTGTCATACTAGAGAATATCGCCATATTGCAGAAGGTAGACGTGAGCGGAGTGTCACCTACCGCACATGCCTCTCGTCTGAGTAATATCATGCGGCCCGATATCCCGCAGCCGTCATATGCGCCGCAAGTATTGCTTGCCAATGCCCCTGAACAAGAAGACAACTGTCTAAAAGTCCGTGCGGTGCTGGAGGAGTCATAGTCATCATGACTGAATTATATCAACTGACCATTCACGAAGCTGGAGAATTGCTGCGCCAACGCAAGATCTCCTCGGTTGAACTGACACGCGCCCATCTTGACCGCATCCGCGCAGTGGATGACAGGGTAAAGGCATTCATCCTCGTGACCGGTGACCTCGCCATGAAGCAAGCCGGAGAAGCCGATCGGCGCTTCAACAGCGGCGGCACGGTGTCTCCGCTCACGGGCATTCCCCTGGCGATCAAGGACGTCATTTGCACAAAAGGGATCACCACCACCTGCGGCTCTAACATGCTGAAAGATTTCAAGCCTCCTTACGACGCCACGGTCATGGAACGACTCAACGCGGCAGGCGCGGTGATGCTCGGTAAAACAAACATGGACGAGTTTGCCATGGGCTCCTCCACCGAACATTCCGCCTTCTTCACGACGCAAAATCCCTGGGATCTCGAACGCGCCCCAGGCGGTAGCAGCGGCGGTTCGGCAGCGGCGGTGGCAGCGGGCATGGCGATGGGTGCCCTTGGCAGCGACACCGGCGGCTCAATTCGCCAACCCGCAGCACTGACCAATGTCGTGGGTCTCAAGACCACCTATGGTCGAGTTTCACGCTACGGGCTGGTAGCATTTGCCTCTTCACTCGATCAAATCGGCCCTTTTGCGCGCAACGCACGTGACGCTGCTTTGATCCTGCAAGCAATTGCGGGACCCGATCCTTGCGATTCAACCAGCTCTCCCGACCCTGTGCCTGACTATAGCGCGTCACTGAACGGCTCCATCAAAGGTCTGCGTATTGGCGTACCGGAAGAATACTGGGTGGAGGGCACACAGCCAGGCGTAGTCAAGGCCGTGCGCGACGACATTGAAAAACTGCGCGAGCTGGGAGCGGAGATTGGTGAAGTTTCTCTGCCGCACACGAAATATGGCGTTCCCGTTTACTACATCATCGCCCCTGCGGAGGCAAGTGCCAACCTTGCGCGGTACGATGGCGTCAAATACGGCTATTCCTACCGCGATACCAACGAAATGTGGGAGGCATTAGAGAAGACACGCCAGTTTGGGTTCGGACAGGAGGTCAAGCGCCGCATCATGCTCGGCACCTACGCGCTCTCCTCCGGCTACTACGACGCCTATTACAAGCAAGCGGAAAAGGTACGCACGCTGATCACCGAGGATTTCATCCGCGCCTTCGAGCGCTTCGATGTGCTGGTCAGTCCTGCCTCACCATCCGTTGCATTCAAGATTGGCGAGATATCCGATCCTTACGAGATGTATCTCCAGGACATATTCACTATTCCGGCAAACCTGGCAGGTATCTGTGGCGTCTCGATTCCTGGCGGTTTCAGCGATGGTCTGCCTGTAGGTCTACAATTGCTAGGGAACTTCTTCGCCGAAGACCTGATCTTGCGTGTCGCTGACGCCTTTGAGCGTGTCACCGATTATCACACATGCTGGCCCAAAGCCGTGTAAAAGAAGATGATACGCCGTACCATTGCAATTGCCTTGCTCTTCATCTCAATCAGCACCATCATCCTGGTGCCAATCCTCACATTTACCCCGATGGGGAAACGCCTCTTCGATGGGTCTACCCCCACGACTACAGCAACCCCTGTACCTTTTACGCCAACTCCTACGCCGAAACCCACCCCTATCCTCACGGTCAGGGGGAAACCGCCAGCGGTTACTGCAAGCGAGGCCATCTTGCTGGACAGCGATACAGGACACATCCTGGATGACCAGGATGGTGAGAAACCGGCGCCAATGGCAAGCACAACCAAGATCATGACCGCCCTCATCGCAATCCAGGCAGCTGATCTGAACAAGATCGTCACAATACACCAGGATGCAGTCAACGAGGTGATTCTACACAACGGCAGCACCGCAAAACTGCAAGCAGGTGATCAGATTACACTCAGGGACCTGCTGTATGGCCTGATGCTGCCCTCCGGCGACGATGCCGCTATCGCCATTGCCGATGACATGGGTGGCTCAACCGCCAAATTTGTGAACTTGATGAATCTTTTCGCGTACCGCATGCGGCTCTTCCAGACACATTACATCAACCCTGATGGACTGACCTACTATGACGCGAACGGACAACCCATTCCAGGCAATTACACAACCGCTTACGACCTTGTACGCCTGGCACGCTACGCCATGACCCTCCCGCTCTTTGCCCAGGTTGTGCGCACACAGCTCTACCAGCTACCGGCTACCTCATCGCACCACAGTTACTTGTGGGACAATACCAACCAGCTACTTGCAACATATGCGGGTGCGACAGGCATCAAGACTGGCTTCACCCTTGAGGCCGGAGAGTGCTTGGTTTTCTCTGCTACCCGCACAGGCCATCACCTGGTGGGTGTCGTGCTGCATAGCGTAGACGCGGCGCACCGCTTCAGCGATGCGAGGATATTACTCGATTGGGGATTTTCGCTGCCATTACTTCCGCCAGGTTCATAGGGACCCGAATTATTACGGTTGAGCCAGCTATAAGAATAGCTCTCCATTACTCCTGTTTGTCAGCTTTGCATTGATACGTTCCATCATCACTTCATCTGCTGGCTCTCTATACGTTGCCTCCACTAAATGCTCGATCTCCGACAAAAGTGGATTACTCTTGTCGTAAGCTTGATTTCTATCAGGTTCAAGCGACCCATAGACTCGTTGGTACTCTCTCTGAACAGCATCAACCAGCGCTGCTATGTGCAATTGTCGTTCGGCAGAGGCAACTTTGATCGGCAAACGTTTCCAGACATCGGGATAAATGCGCCCTTTTCGTGTGCCTTCGTGCATATTAGAAGCGATGTATTCACGTATGAAACGGCTGTTGATGATTGCGAGCAGGTAACGCAAATCGAACAACTCGGAGATGGGAACAAGGTTACCTGAAATACCACTCAACTGTTGAGACTTTCTATAGACCCTTTGAATACCTCTCTCTTCGATGGCTCCTGCCTGCTCTAATACTTTCCAGGAGACAACCACTTGCACGCTGTGATTAGCAAAAAGACCATCACCATCATAGTAACCACCTGATGTTTCGCCCAATAACAACTTCTCAGGTGTGCGGAAGAGAGCTATATGTCTCGGACCTCGCATTTGCGGGCGGAATTCTTCATAAGCTACGTAGCGCTTGCGGCGTAGATAGTATCGATCTACATCATCACCGAGTACACCTTCGCCGCTGTACTTTGCAGGGCGCACTATCCCTTCAGATAGAGGTAAAAAGACATCATCGAGCCTAAAGCGTTTCTGCCGTTTCCCATCAATGAACGGATCGTCGTCTTCGTGGCTTTGCGCCTCAATACCAGTACCAATGTATACGATTGCGCAGAGTGCGATGCTACCTGCTGTGAGTCTTTGATCAAGGCCCGGATCATAGCGCCAGCGGAAGATACGACCATTAGTGTTGCGTTGTGTCACTCGTGGCAGAGTATCAAAATGCTTGCAATCAGCTTGTATATGTTTTCGGCGTATCACTTCATGCCGCTCGTCAGGGGTATGATTTCCAACAAACACGATGGTACTTTCGACGGAAGCGTTCTGGAAGAGGCGTAGTCCGGGGAAGAAGTCGATTTGCAGCAGGCAGTACTGGCTGCTAAGTACCTGTCGCAGGCGTTCGGCGTAACCCTCGGTCTCTATGCCACTCGAGACAAGCAAACCTAATCGTCCAGTTCCGTGACGTAGAAATTGCAAATTGCGTTCAAAAAAAGGTACAAACAGATCCCAGCGTTGATGCAGCAATCGGTATATACCGGAGCCAGAAACGTTATCCCGATAAGGCAAGATGCCAGCACTTTCACCTGCACTGACGTAGGGAGGATTGCCAATAAGATAATCAATTGCCTGCACGGTGACGTCTGGCCCAAGGATATCGGCGCGGTAGATGTGGAAATGCTCAACGCTCCTGCACAACTGATATTGCTCACCGGCAAGAAATGGCAGACACTGTAGAAGCAGGTTCATTTCGGCCAAAAAACAGGCAAAGGGGTTGAGTTCATAGCCGAAGAATGTGCTGGTCAATACCTGTAGGGCAAACTCCGGACTGATCTCGTGGGTATCGACCAGGCGTTGCAACATGTTTCTTTTACGTGCAGCCGCTGCTACTAAAAACGAACCACTACCACAGGAGAGATCTCCAACCGTTTTTTCTAAAAAGCCAGCGTACGTTGTATAGTCATTATCTCTACTTGTAGGGATGCCAAGCGAATCGAGCATGTAGTCCACAACGTGAGGAGGCGTATAGAATTGCCCCTTCTGACTGCGATCAAGCTGTTCAATATAGCCCTCATTGTAGAACACGCCAAGAATATCTATACCCAACCCGTGGAAGTTATAGCGTTTGAGCAGGGAATACAGAGTCAAGATAGTGTGCTCATCAGGTGTGAACCAGTCGTAAAGTTCCCGCTGGTAGCAAGGGTTGTTATGATCGAAGCAAGCGCGTGGGTATATTTTGTTGAGAAGCTGCAAATACGCATCAGAAAGATGGAAAAGCAGGTCAGCGCGATGTTGAGCGCCAGCTTCGATCAGCCCATAATCCTCGCAAATACAGACGAAAAAGATGCGCACGAAATGCATGTAAGTGGTTTGCAGGCAGAAATCAGCTTGCGAGTCACCGAAGCTACTTCGCGCTTTTATCTGCCAGGTATGGTACGCCTCGAACGCTTTCTTACCGTGGGTGGCATCGTCGTTGAATTGAGCATGTATCTTTCCATTGATTGAACCTAAGATTGGTTTGAGTTGTTTTGCAAGAGTGTCTATTTGCGCACGAGTTTGCAAAGATGCGGTATGCTGAAAAGTGTTAATCTGTCGCATGATCCCCTATCTCACTCTTTTAGATGGTAAGTTCAGTATAGTAAGTGGTGCATGGGTTGGTCAAGCAGCAGCGCGTCATAAGTAGTATGCAAACGAGCGTAGGGGTCGATTATGGCATGTAACAAAATAACCTGAACATCCGTAGGGGCCGATTGATCACGCCCACAGCCGATTTATCGGCCCTCAGTGGATGTACTGATGTCCGCATGAATAAGTTAATGTGCATGATCGCGCCCACAGCCGATTTATTGGCTCCCATCATCAGGGTTTCAGCCAAATAGCAGAGAGGACGCATGAGGAATGAGAAAATTGCTCGTGAGTTGCTCACCAGGGGATACTCATTCTCACTTTTGAAGCGTCTTCCGCCAAAATGGCTGAAATCCTGTCAAGGTATCGCGATAGTTGTCACTCAACCACACGAGCAGATTGTACGTCTCATGAGCTGACAGCCTCATTCTCTGACCCATACCGTAGAGCGTGAGTACACCCGTTTGCTCGTCCAGTTCGGCAGTGTGATTTCCTAAGTTCATCGATTGGCTCATAGCATCTCCTTTAATATTGTGTGTTAGCAGAAGTATACCAGAATTTTTGCCGAACAGTCGAAGAGTTGGCAGGCAGGAGAGAGAACAGGGTGGGGGAACAGAAAAACCAATGACTCATCATCTCTGTTGTAATGAAATGATGAGCCAGTGAGAGAGGACAGCAGTCACGTATATCTCTCCTTAAGAGCTGGTTGGCTGAAGAAATCGATCATTCTTCGTCTAAAATTACGGATTGGGGTTACACGCGGTGAAGAAGTATAATATCTCTAACTGAGTCTGCCCATTGGAAAGAAGTATCCATGACCGACCTGGAAAATATGGACGAATTAGAAGCTGACTATGGACCACCTGCTCCATATGCAGAGCATCGCATCAGAGAACGGGTCACCTATCAAAGGAATGAGCGTCGGTTCACTGGAACCATTGTCTATGTAGCTGCACCACGAGTGATTGCGGGCAAGCAGATTCCCACTACATATGTGATCGTGCGCGATCATTACGAGGGCATGCCAGATGAAGTGTGGCCGGGCGATATTTTGCAGACAGGGTGAAATACCCGTCTACAGTCCTGTTGCGGATAGGACTGTAGACGCGGGTGAAAAGCTGGCAGTGCGTGTATGCTTGTGACAGATACCGCCATTCATGAGAGCGAACGTTGAAAAGGAGGATTCTGCCATGCATACAGAGAACAATCAAGCGATGGACCAGAGCTTAGCGACCCGATTCTTGATTGTGTGCGGCGCAATCGGACCCCTGCTCTTTATCATTGTTTTGTTGATTGAAGGTGCCACTCGTCCCGGCTACAGCGCGTTGCACCACTATGGGAGCGCTCTCAGCCTGGGCGGCCAGGGATGGATGCAGATCGCCAACTTCCTGGTTTGCGGGTTGCTTACGCTCTGCTTCGCCGTTGGGCTCCGGCAGGTACTTCGAACGGGCCGGGGATCCGTCTGGGGGCCAATATTGCTTGGCGTATTCGGCCTGGCTCTCATTGTTGCTGGCCTCTTCGTGACCGACCCCAGACTGGGCTACCCGCCAGGCACTCATGGCAGCAGTCCGCAAACCCTCCACAGAACCATCCATGGCGTCGCCGGCCTCATCGCCTTCGCTTCTGTGGCGCTTGCCAATTTTGTGATGGCGCGGCGCTTCGCAGGTGATCCCGGCTGGAAAGGCTGGGCGCTCTACTCTCTTGTCACAGGTGTCCTGGTGGTGGTGTTCTTCATTGCTTCCACCGTAGTATCTGCTCTCGACGAGAATGGCGTTCTCCCAGGATCGCCAACCGGGCTACTCCAACGCATGGCGATCATCGTCGGCTGGTGCTGGGTCGCTCTCCTGGCAATCCGGCTTCTGGGCAAGATGCGCTCGCCGCTATCGATACAAGAGAATCTGGGCAAATCCTCTTAGCATTAAGCAGAAATGGCCTACACGTTAGAACGAGTCGATACTGAATAGAGTTCCCACGCAATGCCATCCGGATCGTAGAAGCTGATGTACTTATCATGGGTTTCTGGGTCTTCTTCAACTCCATTGTTACGTACCCCTGCCGCATCTAAATCCCGCTTCAAGCCTTCAAGCATGCTTGCGTCTGCCACAGCAAGAGCAAGATGATCCAGACCGACTCGGAACGGATCGAAATGATCATGTTTTGATGAGTACGCATCAGCCCCTTGCAGTCCAATCAGTATTCCATACGCATTGATTAACACCACTCCTTCTGTTTCCCTCACCAATTGGCATCCGAGTGTGTCAACATAGAAACTCTTTGCCCGCGCTAGATCGGTGACTCTCAGACCAAGATGGCTCAAGCCATTGCCGTTCAACTTCATGGCAAATTCCTTTCATTGCTATTACTGCAAGGCAACTTCTGATTCTTGATCCATACATATCACAGCCTGAACACAGGCCTGGCGCAGTGTACCACACTCACATGCCTGTGTCAAAACTTGAAGATGGTTTCTCACGTGGGATTACAACCAGATCATGGCAGGGTTTCGACAAATTAATGGACGCTTTTTCGTTACTCAAGCAGGGTTTCAGCCAAAAGGCAAGGAAGGCGCATGTAGAATGAGAAGCCTTCCATCAGGTAATCGTGGCCGCGCCTCATTCACGCGTTGGCAGACGGCAACCAGGTCACGAGTCAACTGGCGGTTGTTGAAGGGGCGGAGTTCCACGTGGACTCCCTCCCGATCCCACAGCACACGACCTGACAAGCGAAAAAAGGGGTGCAAGCGCTACCACAACGGCTCCAACTCGGCATCTGCTTCGGCTTTCAACCGCTTGCGCTCGGCACGGTAGGTTCCCTCCGAGACTCCTTGTGCTTCCAACGCCTGTAATTGCTCATTGAGCACGCGATAGACTGCTTCTCCATGCGCTTTGGTCTGTTTCCACAGTTTCGTCGCCAGGACACTGGCCCGATGGGCTCTCTCACGGGCCGCCTCACCGAAGCGTTGCACATTCGCCCGCCGCTTCTCTAACGCTTCCCGTTTTTTGGCCACCTCGGAATTCTCCACAGGCAGCTTCGCAAAACCATGGTTGATGTCCAACCCGAGAGCCAGCAAAAAGTCCTTGATCACATTCTCTTGCGCAGGCCAGCGATGGATGTAGGTCTGGGCAAGCTGGAGCGCATCGATCTGAGCGGCGGTAGTCACAATGGGAATGAGCTTTGGTTCGGTCGGCTGGGCCGGGGCAGGAGTCGCCTGCCATCCTTCTTGCCACCACGCGACCTCTTCGTGCCTGATATCTGCCCACCAGGCACGAGGAAGCTCCTCTTCTGAAGGCGGACACAGCACCGATTTGCGCAAGTCGCGGATCAAGGCGACCGATAAGAGCAGAGGCTCGTCTTGGCGATCAGGACGAGCAAGCCAAAACTGAGCAGGAGCGACTTCACGCAAGACCGTGCCCTGGCGATCCAGGGTGAGTGGCACGAACGGACCGATGTTGAGAAAGTCATCCCGTCCGCTATATTGGTTCTTCTTGAGAATGGTCGTCAGGGTGCTGCCCTCGGCGCTCAGTTGTGCCAAGAAGTCTGCTGCCATCGCCTCGCGGTCCACCAGCAGGTGGTTCAGATGCGTCGATTCAGCCACCTGCTCGTAGGTTGTGAGCACTTGAGGCATACCCTGGGTCAGATGCAGATCGCCGCGATGGGTGGTGACCAGGAGGGGGTGCCCCTGCTCATCGTGCAGTAATACCAGCGCACGGCAACCCGCAATCTTGCTAAGTCGTCCAATCAAGCCGCGAGGAATCAAGGTCTCGGTGTAGACCGGTTTCCGATGCCCATCAACGTAAAAACAGGAGGAGGGTGCTTCTCGACTCCTTCCCCCTACTTGCCACACGGCTGCTGTCCACCGCGCTAGGGCTTCGGTCAGTGCTTGATCGGCTTGGGCAGCAGCCAGTGTCAGCAGAAAACGTTCGGTATGCCGATAACTGTAGGGGTGTGGTCGTCCTGTCAACAAGGCGAGTTCCCGCCCGGTATAGCTGCGTAAATCCCAGAACCGGTGGAGTCCGACCGCAGGCAGAAACAAGAGCGTGAGCAAGAGGCTCCGTTGCGGGTGGAAGAGACGGGGTGGTGAGGGCCGAGACACGCTCGAACTCTGCTGCTTCATCGGCAGGACATCTTCCAATTGGGACAGGAGCGCGGTTTCGTGAGCAGCAGCCAGCAATAAGAGCCCTCCTGCTAGATATGTTCTCCTCAGCATTTGGCTGAAACCCTGATCATATGTAGATAAACACCAGTCACGGCGCGTATTTCGTGTTGACAAAGCCCCCCTCATCGTGTACTATACAATCCGTGCGACACAGAGAGACGAAATTGCTTTAAGCCCGCTTGAGGGATTGAAATGGTTTCCTCCTAATCTCTTCTCGTACAACATTCGGGTGTGGCCAAGCGGTAAGGCAGTGGACTTTGGATCCACGATCCTAGGTTCGAATCCTAGCACCCGAGCCTGCTTGATGGATGGCAAAGACTCTGCCAATTGCGTCAGGGCAGCGCTAAGCCCGAATGCGAGATTGAAATTACGTACTGTGCTAGCCTGACCCATTATCCCCCTGGGGCTAAGACACACAAGAAGGTTTACATTTTTGTCATGGACACATATGCTGCCGTAGTGCTTGCTGCAGGCAAAGGCGCCAGGATGCGTTCAACACTGCCAAAGGTGCTTCACCAGGTGGCAGGGTTGCCACTACTGGGACATGTACTCAACGCCATCGATGCCATCCCCTCTGCTTCTGCTTTTGCCCCACTTCAAACTGCAACCTCTGGTCATCGCCCTATTGTCGTACTGGGACATGAAGCAGACCAGGTTGAAGCCAGTTTTGGTGAGCGTTGTCTCTATGCTCTCCAGGAAGATCAATCAGGCACTGGTCACGCAGTACTGGCTGCAGAAAAAGTCGTGGAGGCGTTACATCCTGTGCCCCGGACGATACTGGTTTGCTATGGCGATACGCCGCTGATCGGCGGCGAGATACTGGCCAGCGTGCTGTTTGAACACCTCTCAAATCAGGCAACTCTGACCCTCCTCACCGCAATTGCCGAACAGCCCTCCGATTATGGTCGCGTAGTGCGTGACGCAGACCGTCAAGTACGTGAAGTCGTCGAGGTCAAACGTGCCACTGACGAGCAAAAACGCATCATCGAAGTCAACTCTGGGGTCTACTGTTTTGATCGTAGCTGGCTCTGGCCGGCTTTACAGGCACTACCCAGGAATGCGTCAGGCGAATACTACCTGACCGACCTGGTAGGTATAGCAAGCTCCCAGGGATGCAAGATTGCTACTGTCAGTGGAACACTTGACGAGACCGTGGGCATCAATGACCGCGTACAACTGGCTGCTGCTGAACGCCTGCTACGCCTGCGTGTGCTGGAGCACCTGATGTACGCGGGTGTAACCATCATCGATCCTGCTACCACTTACATCGACGCAGGTGTAGAAATCGGACCTGACACTACTATTCTACCTGGAACAATGATCACAGGGAAAACGCGTATCGGTTCTGCCTGTCGCATCGGACCTGGAACGACTATCGACCAGTCTTTCCTTGGAAATGGATGTATTGTTCGTAATTCGGTATTGGAAGAAACAACACTTGAAGATGGCGTGCTTATTGGCCCCTTTAGTCATTGTCGCCCAGGAGCCTACCTCGCACGTAATGTACGTATGGGGAACTTTGGAGAAGTGAAAAATTCCTATATCGGTGCGGAAACCGACATGCATCACTTCAGCTATGTAGGTGATGCCACTGTAGGTGAGCATGTGAATATCGGCGCGGGCGCCATAACCTGTAATTACGATGGAGTACGGAAAAATCACACCAATATAGGTGACGGAGCCTCGATTGGAAGTGATACAATGTTAGTAGCCCCGGTAACCGTTGGTGAATATGCTATCACAGGAGCTGGTTCAGTGGTGAACCGCGATGTCCCTCCTGGAGCCGTGGTCGTTGGCGTTCCGGCGCGTGTGTTGCGAATGCCTCAACCACCTGATAGTTCTACAAGAGAGGACGTCGAAAAGGAGTAATCGGTCTTATGGACGGCGCTGGCCTAGCCGGAATTCTTGTGGCGGCCCTCTCGGTCGTCCGCGCCGCTACGGCATCTCAAGGTCCACAATTTGACACAGAAGCGTGGCTACAACTGATTGTACTGATCATTTCTTTAATTCTCTGTGCCACAGCATCTGCTGCTGAAACCGCGCTTACCTCTATCAGCCGCATTAAGCTCAAAAATTTGGTGGGAGAAGGCGATAAAAAGGCCCTCGAGATTGAACGCCTGATTTCTCAACCCAATGTTTTCCTCTCTACCATCCTGGTCGTTAATAGCGTAGCTGTAATTATCGCTTCCAGTATGACTACTGTGTTGGCGCTTCGTTTCATTCCAAACTATGGTGAACTGATTGGAACTATCCTCATCTCTCTGTTCGTGTTGATCTTCTGCGAGATTACGCCAAAAACTGCCGCTGTGCAGAATCCCTTGCGTTGGGCTCGCGCCCTGGTAAATCCTGTGCGCGCCGCCGCCTGGCTTCTCCGCCCGGTGGTCTGGTCATTGAGCGCAATTACAAACACCCTGGTTCGCCTGATGGGCGGCCAGATGAAACACCGTGGCCCTTTTGTCACGGAAGAAGAACTGCGCCTGTTGGTGACCGTGGGCGAGGAAGAAGGGGTGCTCGAAGAAGAAGAAACCGAGATGATTCACAGCATCTTCGAGTTTGCCGATACTCCCGTACGCGAAGTAATGATACCACGTATAGATATGGTAACGCTGGAAAGCGATGCCACTGTTGATGAGGCAGTCAACCTGGCTTTGCAGGGCGGCTTTTCGCGTATTCCTGTTTACGAAGAAACGATCGACAACATCATTGGCGTACTGTTTACCAAAGATATGCTGAAACAGTTACGTGAAGGCAACAACTCCAGACCCATTCGCGAGCTTGTGCGCCCGGCATACTTTGTGCCTGAGACGAAAAAGCTAGACGACCTGCTGCGTGAAATTCGTCAGAAGCGCACGCATATGGCTATTGTCGTCGATGAATATGGCTCGGTGGCAGGGCTGGTCACTATCGAAGACCTGGTCGAAGAAATTGTAGGGGACATTCAAGACGAGTATGACCGCGAAGAGAACCTGTACGAGCAAGTCACGCAATACGAGTATATCTTTGATGCCAAGATTAACATTGACGAATTTAATGAGCTTATGGATACCGACCTGGAAAATGAAGATTACGATACTCTGGGTGGTTTTTTGTTTGCTCAGCTTGACAAAATTCCTGTGGCTGGTGATACCATCACCTTCAAGAATCTGACTTTCACTGTCTTAACTACTCGTGGACTCCGCATAACCAAGGTGAAAGTAGAGCGTGTAGGTACACCTGCTACTTCGAGCAACTCTGCGCTGCAGGGGCAAGAGCAATCTGCTCCCTTGCTGCTGCCCCACGGCAAAGAAGTAGACAAAACGAATGCGAATACTACTATGGAACCCCCACCGGAACCACATCCGCATTATGAAATAAAAGAGGTTTGAACGATGATTCCCGCGCTTCCTGCCCTCCCACGCGCAGTACGTGTCGTCGAAGTGGGTCCTCGCGATGGCCTGCAGAATGAAAAGGCGGTCATTCCCACCGGACAGAAAATACAATTCGTACATATGCTCGCTGGTGCAGGTCTTCCAGTTGTTGAAGCCACTTCCTTTGTTAGCCCACGCGCTATCCCGCAATTGAGCGATGCAAGCGAGGTCATGGCCGGCCTGGCACGACGCCCCTCGACATCCTATCCTGTGCTGGTTCCTAATTTGAAAGGCATGGAGCGCGCATTAGCGGCCGGAGTGCGCGCTATTGCCGTATTTACCGCCGCCAGCGAGAGTTTTACACGTCATAACATCAATGCCACCATTGCGGAAAGCCTTGCTAATTTTCGTCCTGTAGTGGCATTGGCGCAGCAAGAAGAAGTGACTGTACGAGGCTATATCTCGACGGTCTTCGGCTGTCCCTATGAGGGGAAAGTAGAGCCCCGCCAGGTACTCAATGTGGCACAGGCGCTCTTAGAGATGGGCATTGATGAACTTTCTTTGGGTGATACAATTGGCGTGGCAACGCCGAACCAGGTAGTAGATGTCATCAGCCTCCTGGTGAATGATGGCGCAATTCCTGTCGAGCAAGTAGCAGTGCATTTCCACGATACGCGCGGCACAGCACTGGCAAATGTGCTGACGGCCTTGCAGTTGGGTATCAGTATCGTTGACTCTTCCGCGGGCGGCCTTGGTGGCTGCCCCTATGCTCCAGGGGCCGCCGGGAATTTAGCGACCGAAGACTTGCTCTATATGCTGCATGGCATGGGCATCCACACCGGTGTAGACCTGGATAAGGTGCTCGAAGCGACAAGCTTTATTGCTCCGCTGCTGGGTCATGCCCCGACAAGTAAGTATTACCTGGCGGCAATGAGCGCAGGCTAATGCGATTCCAGGTAGCTGATCGCCCCTACTAACTGTGTATCTCCGCTACTGAGTATTTGTTGCAAGGTCAAATTTCCCTGATTCTCATCGCTGGGTGTAAGGGGATTAACGTTTGAGTTTAAATTCACCTCGATATTGGGATTGATACCTTGATCGCGAATGAAATGACCATTGGGGGTCAGCCATTCGCTCGTTCCCAGGAGAATCGCAGAGCCATCTGAAAGGTCGAACTCGCCGAGCACAGTACCTGTACCAAAGGTTTTCACGCCCAAAATCATGGCACGATGGTTATCCTGCAAAGCGCCCGAAACAATCTCCGCAGCGCTCGCCGTGTTATGATTGGTTAACACCACAATCGGGATCCTCGTATCAATGGGGTGCCCATTTACCGGTTGCGCAGTTCGTTGGCCAGTGCTGTCCTGTTCCAAAAGCACATTCCCCTTACCGATAAACTCGCTGGCTACGTTGATAGCTTCCTGCAGATATCCCCCAGGATCATCGCGTAAATCAAGAATGATTGACTTCGCCCCCAATTTTTTAGCCTTGTTGAGCGCATCTTTGAGTTGATCTGAGACCCCTTCAGAGAATTGTGTGATTTGAATATGCGCAATATGATCCTGTGCAATATAGTGCAAGATAACTGAAGGAACCTGGATTTCTGCTCTCTTCATTGTGAATGTCAGTGTCTGATTTGTTGAGGGACGTTTCACGGTAATGGATACATTTGTGCCAGCCGGTCCCTGGACAAGTGGAATGACGGTATTGATGTCCTTTCCTGCGACGTTCGAGCCATTGACGGCAACAATGACATCGCTACGCTTAATCCCAGCTTTCTCAGCTGGTGCACCAGGGATGGTAGATGTTATGCTGATTTGTTTCGTTTTAGGGTCTTGTTGCAGATACACGCCGACGCCGACAAGAGTGCCGCTCAACTGCTGCCTTTCAGACTGTAAATCCTGCGGTGTGAGGAAACGGGTATGCCCTTTATCATTCAACACGCCCAGCATGGCGCGAATCGCCTGGTATGACATTTCCTTGTAGTTCACCGCTTTGCGATCAACATAGTTTTGGTCCACGGCGTTCCAGGCCTGTTGAATGAGATTGGCATAACTTTTCGATTGGTTGCCGGGATTGAAACCGGTGTTTGTATACGCCTGGTGACTAAACCACCCACCGAGAAACGCAATGATCATCAAAGACGCGACGACTACAATCTGCCCAAATAACCGGCCATGCCGTCGTCTCGAATCAGCAGTGCGTTCTTCCGAGGGTGCCTGCTGCTGAATGGATGTATCTGTATTTGTTCCCGCGGTCGGGTTGAACTGTTTGTCAGATGCTGGTGTAAATCTATCGTCTGGCTGTTCGTACCAACGTGGATCATCGTAATTGCTCACCGGTAGCCTCCCATACTTGTTTCGATGCATCACGGCGCGCGTAGACGCGCCAGGAGTCTTTGCATCGATATCATTGCTTGATCTGCGGATGCTTTCTCTATTAGCATCTCCCCTTTGATCGTTGTCGTTTATAGTTTCTGCAATAGTTCTATCGTAGTGATTCATGTTTGGAAATGTCAATGCTTTAAAGATATCAAACAGGGCTTTTTCAAGCGCCCTTCATGAGACAACATTCATTATGAATAGTGTAGCGTTCGTTTATCAGGAAACGTACCTAAAAATGTAAAATGTTTGTAAAAGAAGCCCCGAATGCCAAAAAACAGGAGTGTAGTTTAGCTAAACTGCACTCCTGAAAATCTGCATCGCAAATGCTTTTCACTATTCTGGTTCAAACCAGGTGAACGAGACCTTTCTTTACTCGCCTGGAGTGACGCTTGCCTCAGTGATTTCTGGGACAAGGGCGGGTGTTGGAGTTGTTGCAGAGTCGCCTGTGGTTGCCGGAGCAGTATGGTGCTTTTTAGAAGCAGCTGTAGAAACTTGCTTTTTCGGTGGCTCCCATCCAGGCGCACGGGAGACGATCATCGACATCATCTTCCCCTCCATGATAGGAGAGCGCTCAATAACAGCCGTCCCCTTCAATACTTCTGCAATTCCGTCGAGCAACTTACGGCCAATGTCAGGATGACGCATCTCCGCTCCACGGAACTTCACACTGACCCTGACTCTATCCCCTTCAGCCAGGAACTCCTGAATTTTGCGTGTCTTTACGTCTACATCATGTTCGTCTGTACGCGGACTCAAACGAATCTCTTTCAATGTAATCGTTTTCTGATTCTTACGCGCCTCGTTCTCTTTCTTTGCCTGCTCATACTTATATCGACCGTAGTCCATCAATTTGCAGACAGGGGGGATGGCATTGGGTGATATCTCGACCAGGTCAAGATCCCGTTCATGGGCGATTTCAAGCGCCCGCATTGGAGGCATTACTCCGATCATTTCGCCGTTCTCGTCGATTAAGCGCACCTCACGTGCACGAATACGCTCATTCACCCGCGTTTCTCGCTGTCGGTCGTTCCCCCGAAAATCCCTGTTAATAGGCCAGACCTCCTTCTCATGGGCTGGAAAAAATGACACTTAGAAATGGTATAAGCAACAACTATGAAACCCCATAAAGTGTAGCATACTAGCCTATCCAAGTCAAATATTTCTCGCTCAGTTGAGTACGGCTCTTTAGTCTACAAGCCCGCGGAGACGCCTTCTTGTTCATTCAGCATTTTTGTCAATTTGCCAACGACATCATAGCGCCCATACGAAGGCATCAGATACACTCCTTGCACCATGCCCCGCGCTGCTGATAAAAGTTCTTGCGCCTGCTTTAACCCTTCTTCATGCCCGTGTTCGCCAGCAGCACGCATGCGGGCGCGCACGCCATCAGGGATAGTAATGCCGGGTACTTCGTTATGCAGGAATTCGGCATGGCGTGAGCTGTGTAGAGGAATGCAACCCAGAAGCATAGGGATAGGAGGGTTCCCCACGCTGTCCAAAAAGCGCAATAACGGCTCCAATTCATAGATAGGCTGGGTCATGATAAATTGTGCCCCTTCCCGAATCTTTTGCCAATACTTCTCAATCTCCTGGTCCGTCTGCTCTTCGGTCATGTTCAAATTGAGCGCGGCTCCTATATGGAATGAACTTTTGGCGCCAATCGATGAGCCTGCCGCGTCATGACCCTCGTTCATGCCCCGAATCGCCTGGATTAAGCCCACGGAGTCCAGGTCCCATACCCCTGTCGTGTTTGGGTAGTCACCGACTCGCAGTGGGTCCCCTGTCAGAGCCAGGATATTGCGAATGCCCAGGGCATGCGCTCCCAAAAGCTCCGATTGCAGCGCCATCAGATTGCGGTCCCGCGTCGTAAAGTGGATAATCGTCTCGATACCCAGGTGATCCTGGATCAAACGCGCCAGGGCGATACAACTCATGCGCACACGCGCCATTGGACTATCAGCGATATTGATGCAATGAACTCCCGCTTCTTGAAGCAGTGCGGCACCTTCGAGTATCTTGGCCGGATTCAAACCTTTAGGAGGATCGAGCTCAACGCTTACCACGAACTCTCCCGCAGCCAGCTTTTCTTGCAGGCGGGTCATTGAACCATGCTGGGGCAGTATAACTTCTTCTTCAAGCAGCCGGGCGATGGTCGCCCGCCCATTTGAAACTACGGCCTGGTTTGATCGCACGGCTGCCTCGGAAGCATCCGTTGTAAACGGAGCGCGCACCCCATAGTGCTCATCGAGTGCTTTGCGCATGGCCGCGATGTGATGAGGTGTTGTTCCACAGCATCCGCCAATCAGCCGTACGCCGGCCCTGGCGAAGCGCAGCGCATAATCTGCAAAGTAATCGGGTGTGGCTACGTAGAAAAAACGGTTGCCAATGCGCGTTGGCAATCCAGCATTTGGCTGTGCCGAGAACAGGTAGGTTCCTGATTCCATATCTTCACGATGTCCATGAACCTCAGCCACCATCTCCTCGAGTACATCGAGAGTGGCAGCAGGCCCCACACTGCAGTTAGCGCCCATCACATCTACGCCCATATCGCTTAACACAGCAGCTACCCGTGCTGCTGACTGACCGGAGAGAGTATGACCATCTTCATAAAAGCTCATTTGAGCAATGATGGGAAGTCCACCAACTTCTTTAGCTGCCAGGATGGCCTGCCGCAGTTCGGCCAGGCTTGAAAACGTTTCAAGTATTAATAGATCTGCTCCGCCTTCCTGTAGTGCCTCGATTTGTTCCTGGAAGATCGTGCGCACCTCAATAAGACGGTGCTCATCTGGCGCTTGCAGAGGACGCCCCGTAGGTCCCACTGCGCCCGCGACAAAGACCGGCTGACCGGAGATTTCGCGTGCCTCACGTGCCAGGCGAACTGCGCGAAAATTGATTTCGCGTACCCGCTCCCCAAGGTTATATGTCTCAAGCTTTGCGCGATTCGCGCCGAACGAGTTGGTCTCAATGATCTCAGCGCCAGCACTGATATATTCGCGATGGATATTCGTAATCAGCTCCGGCTGTGACAGGTTGAGCGCATCAAAACACTGTTCGTAGGTGACTCCGCGCGCGTATAAAAGAGAGCCCATTGCGCCATCGCAAAGCAATGGGCGCTGATGGAGTTGGTTCAATATCGAGTGTTCCATGCAAACGCCTTTTCCACAAACTAGTAAGTTTTCATTCTCGTTCTCTATTGTATCCTGTTTTGGGCTTTTTAGGAACATGGTGCATATTTTACGCTCTCGACGACTTTCCCATATTCTGCTACAATGCAGCAAAAGCAATAGAACTGATATAGTGGGAGCTGCGTCGTGATGGTAACACAGCAAACAACACGCGAAGCCATAGAATACATGTTGACCAGAGGCGTGGTCCAAATTGAAAAGGAAGCTGACCTGCGCCGCATGCTTCTAGAAGGTAACAAAGGCGAACCACTGCGCATTAAGCTCGGGGTCGATCCAAGCCACTACGATCTAACGATAGGGCATGCCGTTGTCTTTCGTAAACTGCGCCAGTTTCAGGAATTGGGACACAAGGCCGTTGTTGTAATCGGCGACTGGACGGCTCGCCTGGGCGATCCCAGCGACCGTGAAGATGCTCGCAAACCGCTCACCGCCGAACAGGTCAAGGACCATGCAACTACCTACCTTGAGCAATTTTTCAGAATCGTAGACCCTGAACTAACCGAGGTACGCTGGCAGAGCGAATGGTTCAATAATTTTGATCTGGGCGATGCTATTAAACTTCTAGGTCATAAAACCGTTGCCCGCATGCTAGAGCGCGATGACTTTTCTAAGCGCTACAAAAGCGGTATCGAGATCTACCTCTCTGAATTTATGTACCCATTGTTGCAAGGGTATGATTCTGTTGCGCTACACACAGATGTCGAGATTGGCGGCACCGATCAGACCTTCAACCTCCTGGTTGGACGCGAACTGCAGCCCAGTTTTGGCCAACCCCCGCAACAAATCTTGACAGTCCAGCTTATCGTTGGGCTCGATGGTGTCAAGAAGATGGGCAAATCGCTAAGCAACTACATCGCCTTGAACGCACCTGCCTACGACATGTACGGCAAGCTCATGTCGCTCCCCGACCACGCCATAATGAGCTACTTTGAAACGTTGACGGATGTCCCGCAGACCGAGCTGGACGAGTTCCAGCGCAAAATGGCGCAGGGATCGCTTAATCCTCGCGACGTCAAAATGCGCATGGCGCGTGAAATTGTCAGCGGTTTCCACAATGCTACGGAGGCTCAAGAGGCTGAAGAAGCCTTCATACGCCAGTTTTCCGAGCGCGAATTACCAACGAACATACCTGACTTTCAACTCAATAAGCCTGTGGATATTGTCACTTTGTTAGTCGATGCTAAGTTGGCGAGTAGTAAGAGTGAGGCGCGCCGCTACATTCAACAGGGTGCCGTCACGTTTTTCACTGAGGGTGAAGCAGGCGAGGCGCTGCGCATTAACGATGTCAAATTTACTGTGCCTGCCCAGGATAGAGCTATTCTCAAAGTAGGTAAATTGCAATACATCAGGATTATAAAGTAGGGGCTTGATTCATCAAGCCCTTATCTTGATTGTAGGGGCTTGATTCATCAAGCCCTCATCGCATTTACAAGGAGGCTTCACAATGATGCCACGTGCAACTATTGGTGTGATCGGCGGTAGCGGACTCTACCGCATGGAAGGCATGACCGGCGTTGAAGAGGTTGCTGTTCAAACACCCTTTGGCGATCCCAGCGATGTCATCACCGTTGGTAAGGTAGAGGGCGTCTCAATGGCCTTCCTACCGCGCCACGGGCGGGGACATCGTATCTCGCCGACCGAGATACCTGTGCGCGCCAATATCTGGGCGCTGAAAAGCCTGGGAGTTGAATGGGTTATTTCCGTCAGCGCCGTCGGCAGCCTGCGCGAACATATTGCGCCTCGCGACCTGGTTATCCCCGATCAGTTGTTTGATCGCACGAAGAGCCGTGTGAATACCTTCTACGAGGGCGGTATTGTTGTGCATTGCACGTTTGCCGAGCCATTTTGTTCGACGCTCAGTAAACTCTTGCTTGACTCGGCCCGCGAACTGGGAGATGTAACTGTTCACGAAGGTGGCACATATGTCTGTATAGAAGGCCCGCTGTTCTCCACGAAGGCGGAAGCATTTGCCTATCGCAGTTGGGGCATGGATATCGTTGGTATGACAGCCCTGCCCGAGGCGAAGCTGGCACGTGAAGCCGAGCTCTGTTACGCCACTATTGCCTGTGCCACCGATTATGACGTCTGGCATGAATCTGAGGAATCGGTGACAGTCGAAATGGTGATCGGCAACCTCAGCGCCAATGTAGCCAATGCTCAACGTATACTACGTAGTGTTGCCAGGAAAATTCCCACGGATCGCAGCGCCAACGCCTGTGGCTGTCCCAGCGCTCTTGAAACGGCCATTCTCACGGACCGTAGCAAGATACCTGCCGGGGTAAAGGAGAAATATGCCTTGCTGATCGGCAAGTATCTTGTTTGACGGCGGCCGTTTCACAACATCCAGGAGAAACCTCAGCAGCTAACGCTCTTGTCCACCTCGGCCATTATGATTTCCTCCCTGTGGAGGCCACGACTGCTGCGGTGGTGACTGCACTCGCCCCCACTCTTGCTGTTGTGGTTGACCCCACTGTGGCGGTTGTTGTGGCTGGCCCCATTGCTGTTGCGGTTGCTCCTGGGGCATTTGCTGCTGTTGTCCCCATTGTTGCTGCTGTGACTGCTGCATCCAACCATCTTGTTGAGCTACCTGTCGCTGTTGAAGTGCAGCCTCGGCAGCGGCATGCTCGGCGCGGGCCTTACGATCATTGCGAATGTGTCGCCAGATGTACAACCCCACGAGGATCACCAACGCTATGAGAATGATCACTTCGAAACTGCGGAAAATTGGAGTAAGTACCGCAAGGTTGTTGCCCACTACCGTGCCCACATACGCCAGCAGCAGACACCATGGGAATGATCCAAGGAATGTATAAATGCAAAACTTTACAAATGGCATCTTAGCAATACCAGCAGGTAGCGAGATGTACGTACGTATTACGGGTAATAGACGTGAGAAGAAAACAGTTTCGCTACCCCATTTTTGGAAAAATCGATCGGCCTTTTCCGCATCGTGCTGTGAGATGAGGACGTAGCGTCCGTATTTCAGCATCAGGGGACGGCCACCAGCATATCCAATACCATACGCAGCAATTGAACCAATCAGGCATCCTGTGGCGCCAGCCAGGGCCACCAATACCAGGCTAAGCCAGGGATTCACACCCGCTAATAACTTTCCTTCGACTAGCATGACGCCAGCAAGAGGCATTACAATTTCACTTGGTAGAGGAATACAACAACTTTCGATGGCCATGGCCAGCACGATACCTGCCAGGCCTGTTGTAGCATACAAATTTGTAATAAAAGTCGTTATTATATCGGTAAGATGTACTAACAAAAACTAACCTCCTTCGCACTCCTGATGCTTTTGACCAATACTAGCATATTTTGCGTAAAGAGGATAGAGTGAATAGCCTATTCTTCTTCGTCCTCAAACTGTAAGTGACGTGAAGACCGGCGCACGATAGGTGCCCCGTCAATTTGTTGTGCCAATTCTTCACGCAGGGGATCATCCTCGTACATGTACGGCGCACGGCGTACCAGGGGGGCTTGAAGATTTCCGGTAATCATGTCTGGATTGCGTAGTCGCTCTCCCAATTGAGGATTACGCGCAATCTGGCCCGTTTGAGGACGCACTCGAAACGGCTCAGTCTCTGGATACGAAGAACGCCCGCGCAGTTGCTCCGTTTTAGGCTCATCTAGACGAAGAGAATCTGTACGGGGTGGTCTGTTAGTAGGGTTCGGCCCTCCAGAAGATAGCGTACGACGCGCCCCGTTCTGCTGGCCAGAAGTGGCATCGACGCCACGATGGGAGCCATGTGAATTTGCCAATTGTTGCCGTTGCTGCAATTCGGGCGCAGGGCGCGCCTGCCTGGAACGAGCAGGTTGCCTGGATAAAGGTTGTGAAGAACGCCTTAGTGGGACTCGCTTCGATGGAGTTCGGGAGTGAGTAGGTATAACTTCCACGTCATCTAGCTCTTGCGCAGCCTCTTGTCTTGCAGCACGTAATGCTGCGGTTTGATACTTCGAACGCATGGCATTCACTTCATACACCGAACGCCTGGGCTGGCGACGATCGGAAGAAAGATCCTGCGTAGGAGTACCTTTTCCACGACCCTGAGGTAAAGCCTGCGACGGTCGTCTGGAACCCTGAGCATAGCGCCCTGTGTTTTCATTGAACGCCATATTTGCAGCGGCATGGCTTTGCCCGGCAGCAGGCAAAGCGCGCACATCAGTCATCCTGCGGCTTCCAGGTTCGTTGTAACACTCCTCCTCGCCAGACAACACATAGAAATCAGTCTCGTAGACTTCTGCATAGCCGTTCTCACTTGGATCGGCATAGCTCGCGTCTTCCAGTTCCTGCTGAAAATACTGGGAGTTCTGATCATGACGACGGGACAGGATCGTAAATAAAAATAAGGAAATCGGAATACTAATGAGTAAGGCTGCCAGTCCGCCAATTAAACCCCCAAGCACCCAGGAGTTAAGCGTATTAGCAAATACTAGAATCACGACAGCTCCGAAAATAAGCACTATCGCCACAGCCGCAGCCCTCATAACTACTGTTCCTTTCTGCTCTTCCCCAACTCAATCTGGCACGCGAAAGTTAAGACCTGCTATAACGAAAAGCTTGAACAATGGAGAGTATATCAGAAACGAGGCAAATCTACAAGAGGCAAAAAAGGTAATGAGTAGCAAATGAGGTAAGAGACGTTACAACGCAATATATTCATTCAGGGGATTATCTTCGTTTACATCTCTGAAATGATAATCCCCAGATTATTCTCTCTGTGCTATCCGCATCGTAGTGTTTTCAACTGCTTAAGCAGCGCGGCATTTGCGGAAGATCGCTACAACCTTGCCCTGTACTTCCCACTCGTTATCCCACTCACTCTTGGGAACATAGATAGGATCCATCTCAGAGTTTGCAGGTTGGAGACGTACTCTGTCACGTTCTTTTTCCTGGAAGAATCGCTTCAAGGTAGCACGACCGTTGCCTTGCAGGTGGACAGCTACCACAATATCGCCATTTTCGCAGGTTTTTTGTGGCTTGATTACCACATAATCTTTATCGCAAATGTGATCCTCGATCATTGACTGGCCTTTGACTACAAGAGCATACGTACCCTGCTGCTCAATCTCTCTTCCTACTTCGATTGCTTCAGATGGATCAGTAAATATATCGAGAGGCTCACCTGCGGCAATACTTCCCATGACAGGAATGCCATACAGGTGCTGTACCAGTTTAATGCCGCGGCTTTTCTTCGATTCACGGGTAATATACCCTTTTTTCTCAAGCATTGAGAGGTGATAATCAACATGGCCGGTACTGGCAATATTCATGGCGCTGCCAATTTCGCGGTTGGTCGGCGGCATTCCCTCGTCTCGTATGTACTCAACGATGAATTCATATATTTTCTTCTGAATGTCACTTGTACGTTCTGATGACATAAACTTGTATTCCTGCCTTTCTGGATAGGCTTACACACATAGCCGCACTACGAGAAAGTAGAACAGCTATTCAAAGAATACCAAAGAAGCCTGCGTAAGTCAAGCATTTTTGAACGAATTTTCAGAAAATCTTTTCGTCTACTATCTTTCCTCAATTTTACAAGCAGAATCATCGACAAGGCCGCTTTTTTCTGATAGGATGAGCTATGGTTGACTTGTTTGTGTGATATATTTTAAAGCGCAATGTCCTATACATTACCGTAGTACAACCTCAGCTGGCTGTGGTAACCGTCGCGAAAGTGGTTTCCATCTGCGCTAGAACCGTCCTCTAGAGGAAAGGGAATTCATATGAGTATCAACGGAGCAAAAGCAACGGAGGGGAGTTCCGAGCGGCAACAAGACAGGCTGATCGTATCACAACGCAAAGCACAGCAGGCCTGGCAACGGCTGTGGATGCGCATCCAGGGCATCACGCCCAGCGGCCTGGTGCGCTTCTCGCTCGTGCTCCTTGCACTGGCGGGTCTCCTCTGGCTGATTACCAGCGCTTTTCAGTCACTCGCCACCTTCGTCATCGGGATCATGCTCGCCTATATCACGCTGCCCGTCGTCGACTGGCTGGATCACTTCTTGCCCCGCTGGCTGGCCGTGCTGCTGGTCATCCTGGGCGAGATTGCCCTCGTCGGCGTGTTTTTCGCCTTACTCATCCCTGCCCTGGTGCAGGAGATCCAACATTTTCTGCAATCGCTGCCCAACGCACAACAGGCGCAGGCTTACTTCAACCAGCTTGCTCAACAAGCGCGCAGCTTGCCCGAGCCGGTACGTGTGTTCCTACGGGGAGCAGCGCAACAGACCACGACCAATTGGCAACACAACCTCACGCAATACATCCAGGGCCTCATCAGCCTGGCGGTCAGAAGTATCTTCAGCTTGCTGACCGCGTTCAGCTTCTTGCTGGGCCTGCTGGTCATCCCGACCTGGATCTTCGCTATACTCAATGATCATCGCCTGGGGGTGCAGGCCATCGACCGCCTCCTGCCGGAGTGGCTGCGACCCGATTTCTGGGCGGTGGCGCGCATCATGGACCGCACCTTCCGGGTCTATTTCCGCGAACTGGTCGTCATGGCCGTGGCGGTGGGCCTCGTCACCTATGTAGGGCTGGTCCTGTTAGAGCGCCTGGGGGTGCAAGGCATCCCGTTCCCGGTCCTGCTGGCGATGCTGGCCGGCTTCACGGACTTCATCCCGTCGCCGGTAGGAGTGCTCCTGGGAACAATCCCGGCGGTACTCTTTGGCCTGCTCAAGGGATCCTGGCAGACAGGGTTGGCGATCCTGGTGCTTTACGTGGTGATTCATTTCCTGCGCAACAGGTTGCTCTCGCCCCTGTTCACGGGTGGCAGTGTGAAGATCCACTCGGCCATCCTGCTGGTTATCCTGGTCATTGCCAGCCAGTTCGGGTTGGTCTGGCTGTTTCTGGGCGCACCCCTGGCCCAAATCACCTACGACCTGTATCGCTATGTCTACGGACGGGTGAGCGACCCACCACGGCCTGCGGGTATTTTGCCAGGGGAGCCTGTTCCTACGACAAGTGATCGCAAAGCGACAAACAGGCGCATGATGGTGCCGTTTCCAACGGGCCCTTCTTCCCAGAACAACGTGCCACTACCGCCTGAAAAGGTGAGTTGAGGGGAAGAGCGTAACGAAGCGCCAGCGCCTGGTGCTCAGCGCATCGAGATGAGCGGGACGACCCTTTAAGCTAAAGCAATAGTATCATCATCATTCAGTGACAGAAGGGAGTTTCCAATGGCTATCGACCAGTCGAGTGGTGCCCTGGCACCTGATTATACTCAGCTCACTTCAGCGCGTGTCCCGCTAGACCAGGCTGCAGATGCCCTGACCGCACAGGATGCCAGCGGACGCACTCCGATTGTCGTGCTGACCCAGCGGCAGAACCGCATCAGTAATCTCCCCTTGCTCATCGGCGTCGTCATCCTCGTCGGGGGTATCGTATGGGCGGTGTACTCAGGCAATCCTCTGCTGGGCGGTGCGGCTGTGCCGCTCTTCTTGCTCTTCGTCGTGCTGGCCATCTTCCGCAGTTTCCTGGTGCGCATCCCCGAGGGAGCGTACGGGCTGCTGCAACAACGGGGGAAGTACTTGCGCACGATTGAAAGTGGGACGCAGATCCTGCCTCCCTGGATCGTGATCTCCCACGTCGTGACGCGGCGCATCATTCCCTTTGAGGTGCCGGTCAACGAAGCGCCGACGCAGGATAATGTGCGCTCCACGGTGCAGGCACTGGTCACTTTCACCATCAGCGATGCCTATCGTTTTGTTTATCACATCTCGGCCAGCGATTTTGACCAGGTATTTCAGGCAGCATGCCAGAACACCATGCGCGCGATGGTGCGCCAGATCAGCTCCGACGAGGTCAACAGCCTGACGCGACAGGATACAAGCGAGCTGCGCGGGGCCTTAAGTGCAGCCAGCGAGCCGTATGGCGTGAAGATTATGTCGGTCAACATCGTCTATGCGCAGCCACCGGCTGACTTTGTGCGTTCGCAGGAGGCGCGGCAGTTGGCGCTGTTGCAGCAGGCAGAGCAAGCCGAGCAACAGGCGCTGGCTCATCGCAAGCAGACCGATGAGGAGACCCTGGCCAGGCAGGCCGTGATTGCGCGGGTAGAGCGTGAGCGTGAAGAGCTGCAACTGCAGATCCAACAGGCTGAGATTCGCAAGCACGTGACTGAGCTAGAGGCGGAGGTGGAAGAGCTGCGGCTAGCCAAATTGCAGGAACGCCTGGAGAAGTACCGGGAAGCAGCCGAGTGGGAATGGGCCGGTGAGCAACTGGGTGTCGCACGTGGGTTGGCCAGCAACACCCATGCGGTGGTGCAGGTAGGCAGCGGTGGAGCGACCGATATTGCGCGGGCGTTCTTGCTGCGCGATATCGCCCTGGAGAAGGACTCTCAGGCCCCTACCGGCACCACAGCACCCGCGCGCAGAGCGCCGTCGAAAAATCAGCCAAAGAACGATGGGGGAGAGTCGAGATGATCAGGTCAACTGGTCTTACAATCGCTGTGTGACTGGTTGACCCAACTTCCTTTCTCAGTTTTATTGCCCATTGGTCTTTTTCTTTCGACTTTTGTCTATCAGCCAGTTCTTGCTGCCATCAACTAAGCGGCCAGCGATCATGCCCGGCGACCAAATAACAAGTTGAGTACCGCCAGCAGCACTACTGCGCCAAGCACGGCAACGATAAAAGCCGTCAAGTTCCAGCTGACGAAGAGCGTGCGACCTGTGATTAATGAATAGATCCACCCGCCGAGGAATGCCCCGACAATGCCCACGATAATATTGCTCAAGCAGCCCATCCGGGAATTGTTCCCGGTAAGGATGCTAGCAATCCAGCCGGCAAGTGCCCCGAAGACAATCCAGGAGAGCCAGCTCAAGTTCGAAACGACAGGTTCCATGCTTCGATTTCTCCTTATCAAGTTAAACTACTATCAGTCCTATTTGTCGAGAGCCTCGGCTTTGGGAATACCGGGGAGCACTTCTCTCCTCACGACTCTGTTTATATTATACACACAAATAGCATGTCCGAACTACGCTTCTGGCTAGTTGACACAGTCCTCCTTATGCTATACTAACAACAGTAGAGTTGGAAGATGATGTGCGTTCTAGTGAACACATTCTTACAGATGGCCCATCCAGGTGCTCACTGTTCGCGCAGCATGTACCCCACCTCTCTTTAATGTTTCTGAGTTCTTCGTAGGAGGTATCATGACTTTTCAAGATTTTCTCATCGGCGCGCTGGTCTTATTAGTAGGCCTGGCATTCTGTTTCGTCGGCTATCGATTCTTTCGCATTCTGATAGCTATTTGGGGCTTTTTCGCCGGGTTCAATCTCGGAGCCTCAGCGACAACCGCACTCTTTGGACAAAACTTCCTGGGGACGACTACTGGCTGGGTCCTCGGATTAGTGTTGGGCCTGGTTATCGCCGCGCTAGCTTACTTCTTCTATTACATTGCTGTAGTGCTTTTGGGCGCATCAGTAGGGTACTCGATCGGCAGCGGCCTCATAGCGGCCATCGGGCTCAACAACCCGGGTTTCGTGTCCGTGGTCGTCGGGGTTGTCCTCGCCGTCATCCTGGCCATTCTGATCCTGGCCCTCAACCTGCCCAAACTCCTCATCATGGTGTTCACAGCGATTGGCGGAGCAGGAGCGATCGTATCGGGCATCTTGCTCATGGTGGGACAAATCCACGTAGTGGGCCTGCAATACGGCATCGCTATAGCGGCAATCAGATACTCGTGGTTCTGGAGCCTCGTGGTGATCGTGTTGGCTGTAGTTGGCTTTTTGGCACAGTGGCGCACCATGCAAGAATACACGTTGGAGTGGTCAGAAACACAAGTCTAAAGGAGTTCAGCTCTAACTAGATTGGGGAGAAATGACATGCAAAAAAGGATAACGCGTAATGTCGCCTTGAAAGCAGCATGTGAGGCCGGGGCTCTCGTAGCCCTCTCAGGGCTTGCTTTGAAGGCGTTTACGCGTCAGGCGACCGATGGACTTGACACGGTGCAGGGTGATCCGGCCACCGACTACGAGACGGCCATGGCGCGCTTTGCTCAGGTGCAAGCTCAGGAAGAAGCCAATGATGCACTCAATCCGGTTTGCCGTTCGAAACTGCTTACGCACGGCAGCAAGAAAGAGCGAGTCATCATTCTAATGCATGGCATGACAAACTGTCCCCAGCAGTTTGTTGAACTCGCTCCCAAGTTCTATGAACAAGGCTACAATGTGCTCATCCCGCGTATGCCGCACAACGGGTATGCTAACACAAATACGGACGCGCTCAAGTATGTCACCGCTGCTGAGTTGCGCAACTGTAGCAGCGCTATGGTAGATATCGCGCGCGGCCTGGGCCACCACGTCACCTACGTTGGGCTGTCAGTAGGTGGCGTGATGGCTGCCTGGGTTGCCCAGTACCGCGCCGATGTCAACAAGGCTGTGATCATCGCGCCCTCGTTTACGATTAGTCCACGTCTGGGCATTGCTCCGAGTAAGGCCATCATGCGCCTGTTTCTGACTATGCCCAATATCATGACCCAGCGCATCATGCCCTTTAAGGATGGCCCCGACCATAACTACCTGGGATTTGCCTCCCGCGGGCTGGGTGAAATGATGCGCCTGGGATTCTCCGTCTACAATACTTCCAAGACGACCAGGGCCGAGGCGCAGTCGGTGCTGGTAATCACTAATGGCGCTGATCCTGCTGTGAATAACAAAATTCCCCTGCAAGTTGCCCAGCGTTGGCAAGCCAACGGATTGGAACGCCTGGACACATATGAGTTCGATGCCAAATACAAGCTCCTGCACGATCTGATCGACCCGGGACAACGTTATCAAAAAATCGATATATCCTACCCGATTTTGCTTGACCTGATCACCCGCGATTAGAGAGCCTGAATAATATGAGAGGCGCTTTTGTAAATTAAGTAGAAGCATGCAAGCAGCACTTGACATCGCAGTCGTTACCTGCTAACGTTCTCTATAGAACGAACTGGAGCCAGGATACTGTGTAGGGCTACAAAAAATCAGCAGTCAGAACAACGAGGAGCAGGCAGTGCAACACATTAAAATCATCGTGGAGAAACACGCAGACGGCTATGTGGCATATCCACTTGGCTTGAAAGGTGTTGTTGTTGGTGAGGGCGATAGCTACGAAGAGGCTCTTGCCGATGTGAAATCGGCGATCCAGTTCCATGCGGAGACCTTTGGCCGAGAGGTCTTTGATGTAGACTCTCCCGTCCTGGAAGCTTTTGTGGCTGAAGCGGGAGTGGCCCTGTAGTGGCACAGTTCCCTGTCGATGCTCCGAAAGCGAAAATGATCAAGGCCTTTCAATTGCTTGGATTTACCCTTGTGAGAGAACGCGAGCATATTGCCATGAGCCGTGAGAACGCAGATGGCACAAAAACACCGTTGACGTTACCCAATCATAGCAAAATCAAAGGCTCGACCTTGAGAACCATCTGCACCCAAGCCGGCATTTCACGAGACGAATTTTTGAAAGCGTTCATAAAAGCATAAACAGAGCAGCACACATTCCTCGACTTCTTCCAGAAACATATGGCCATCACTCACACTTCTCGTAAAAAGAAATGAGGCAAAAGCTATCCCGAAAAACCCTCCAGCTCTGATTCATATTCGCATCGACACGCAAGAACAACGTTCTGGGATACCCGATCTTTTGGCCGCCATGCCCCAGGTGCAAATTGAGGTGACACCACTGCATATGGGCGACTATGACGTGGGCGGCGATCCACGCCGGGTGTTCGAGCGCAAGACGGGCAGTGACTTTCTCAGCAGTCTTGCACAGGGACGCTTATTCGAGCAACTCTCAGCGTTGGTAGCAAGCGACTTTGCGCCCATCGTATTGCTGGAGGGGGACCCACTGCGCGTCAGTCACTCCCAGATGCGCCCTGAAAGCATCCGAGGGGCGTTGACGTACATCACCGCTATCCTGCACGTCCCGATCCTCCCCAGCAGCGGACCGTCAGATTCTGCGCACCTGTTATATGTTGCAGCAAAACAGTGCCAGATTGGGTATGCGACCCCCGGCCCTGCGGTAGGACGGCGCGGGGCTTCTCTGTCCGAGCAGCAGATGCAAATCGTGTTGTCACTGCCAGGGATCGGCAGTGTCACCGCGCGCGCT
>WNGJ01004232.1_pt1 | contig 35269 bp, 29 predicted proteins | sample 5400611 | NCBI WGS metagenome assembly WNGJ01 (sample SAMN13153375, study PRJNA577476) | soil metagenome | isolation source: 40 cm soil or saprolite under Garry oak tree replicate 1 | place: USA:California | collected 2016-06-15
CCGAGGAGCGGCTGATCACCGTGGAGCGCGCCCTCGAGCTGGGCCTGGACCACTTCCCCGAGCTGCACCCGAACGTGGTGGCGTTCGAGGAGCGGCTGCCGAACAGCGAGGGCCAGGGCGCGATCTCCATGGCGGACCTCGTTCGCCGCTCGCTCAGGATGAACCCGAGCCGGGTCATCGTCGGCGAGGTCCTCGGCGACGAGATCGTCACCATGCTGAACGCGATGACGCAGGGCAACGACGGCTCGCTGTCCACCATCCACTCGAACTCCTCACTCGAGGTGTTCAACCGCATCTCCACCTACGCCATCCAGTCGGCCGAACGGCTGCCGGTGGACGCCACCCACATGCTGATCGCGGGCGCGATCGACTTCGTGGTGTTCCAGGAGAAGCGGAACGAGTACACCCAGGGCGGCCGGCTGCGCCGGTTCGTGAGCAGCGTCCGGGAGGTGACCGGGGTGGACGGCCGGGTGCTGTCCAGCGAGGTGTTCGCGCCGAGCCGGGACGGCCGGGCGGTGCCGCACGCGCCCGCCTCCTGCCTGGACGAGCTGGCCGCCTTCGGCTACGACCCGTCAAGGGGAGGCTGGCGGTGAATTCTTCGGCGCTCCCGCTGCTCGCGGTCCTGGCCGGCGCCCTCGTCGGCGCGGGCCTGTTCCTGCTCATCGCCGCCATCCGCGGCCTGCCGCCCAAGGCTAAGCTCAGCGGTCCAGGCGCGCTGGAACGCCTGGTCAGGGACGTATTCAGCATTCGCGGCGGGGTCGCGGTCATCGTCGGGATCCTGGTGCTGCTGATCACCCGGTGGGTGGTCGCCGGGATCGGCATGGCGATGCTCACCTACAGCTGGCGCTCGCTGAGCGGTGCCGCGTCCGAGCGCAAGGCCATGGCCCGGCTTGAGGGCCTGGCCACGTGGACGGAGTCTTTGCGCGACACGATCGCCGGCGCCGTCGGGCTGGAGCAGGCCATCCCCGCCTCGACCCGGGTCGCCGACGCCTCGATCCGCGAGCCACTGGCGCGGCTGGTGGACCGGCTGCACACCCGCGTGCCGATGCACATGGCGCTGCGCCGGTTCGCCGAGGATCTCGACGACCCGAGCGCGGACATGATCATCGCGGCGCTGATCATCAACTCCCGGCTGCGCGGCCCCGGCCTGCGCGACCTGCTCGGCGCGCTGGCCGACTCGGTCCGCGAGGAACTCGACATGCGCCGCAAGGTCAACGCCAGCCGCCGGTCCACCCGGCGCAGCGTGCAGATCGTCATCGCGGTCTCGGTGCTCATGGCCGTTGGCCTCGCCGTGCTCGACCACCGCTTCCTGCAGCCCTACGACAGCGTCTTCGGGCAGTTCGTGCTGGCCGTCATCGTGGGGATCTACGCGCTCGGCATCGTGTGGCTGCGCAAGCTGGCCAGGTTCGACATGCCGCAGCGGCTGCTCGGCACGGCGGGCGCGACCGGCCCGGCCCAGCCGTCCGCCCCGGTGATTCCGGGCGCCGAACCCGAGACCGTCGCCGCCTGGCGCGGAGGTGCGGCGTGATCCGGGGAGGCACACCATGATCCAGGCCATTGTCGCCGGCGCCGTCACCGGCCTGGCCCTGTTCCTGCTGATCTACGCGCTGATCCCGCGCCGGGTCGGCCTGGCCAGGCGGATCGCCGCGTTCGACGCGGGCCGGGCGCCCGCGCTCAAGCCGGTCAGGTACCCGGGCGACGGGCAGGAGAGCGCCTTCAGCAAGCGCCTGGGCGCCGCGCTGGCCCGGTTCTGCGCCGAACAGGGCTGGGAGTTCCGCTCGCTGCGCTCGAACCTGAACCTGGTGGGCAAGTCGTTCGAGAACTTCCTGGCGACCAAAGTTCTGCTTGGCCTGTTCGGGCTGATCTTCCCGCCCATCGTGCTGGGCGGGATCGGGCTCGCGGGCGTGCACCTGTCGTTCATCGTCCCGGTCTGGGCCGGCCTGATCTTCGCCGCCATCTTCTTCTTCCTGCCCGACATCGAGCTCAGGCAGCAGGTGGAGAAGCGGCAGCGGGACTTCAGGCACGCCATCAGCGCCTTCCTGGACCTGGTCGCGATGAACCTGTCCGGTGGCCGGGGCGTGCCCGAGGCGCTGATGGCCGCCAGCGAGATCGGCGAGGGCTGGGCGTTCTGGCGGATCAGGGATGCCCTGGCCAACGCCAGGATCACCGGGCAGACGCCGTGGCAGGCGCTCGGTGTGCTCGGCGAGGAAGTGCAGGTGAACGAGCTGAAGGACCTGTCGGCGGCGCTCAGCCTGGTGGCCGAGGACGGGGCCAAGGTCAGGGAGTCGCTGACCGCGCGCGCGGTCAGCCTCCGCCGCCGCGAACTCGCCGACCTCGAGGGGCAGGCGGGGGAGAAGTCACAGTCGATGCTGCTGGCCCAGATGGTCCTGGCCGCGGCGTTCCTGGTCTTCCTCATGTACCCAGCCGTCCATCTCCTACTTCAGGCATGACACCTTCAGGCATGACACCGAGGAGTCCGATGAACATGTTCCAGCCACCCGGCGCCGAAACGGCCCGTTACCTGCGGACCTTCCTCAGGGCGCACGCGGCCAGGTTGCGGGCCGCCCTGGGCGAGAAGGACCGGGGCGCGTCCGCCATCGAGCTCGCGGTGATCACCGCCGTGCTGGTCGGCCTGGCCGTGGCGATCCTGGTCATCGTGGTCAACTTCGCCAACAAGCAGGGCACCGCCATCACCAACACCAACGTGCCCAACCCGGGGTGACACGGGGCAGGTTGCGACGCCGCCTGGCGGCTCTGCGCACACTCGGCCGCGCGCGCCTGGCAGTCCAGGGGCGCGACCGCGGCGCGAGCGCGGTCGAGCTTGCCATCCTGGCGCCCGCGCTGATCTTCGCCAGCCTGCTCATCGTCCAGTTCGCCATCTGGTTCGACGCCCGGCACGCGGCGCTCGCGGCCGCGCAGCAGGGCGACCTGGTGGCACGCGAGGACGCGTCGGTGAACCCGGGCGGCTGGCAAGGGCTAGCCCAGAACGCCGCCACCAGCTACTACCGGGGGCTGGATACCAGCCTGATCTCCGGGGTCACCGCGCAGGCGGCCCGCGGGGGTGGCGGCACGGTCTCGGTCACGGTGCAGGGGAAGCTGAACGGCATCTGGCCGCTGACCGTCAGCGAGACCGTGACCGGCCCGATCGAGTGCTTCCGCACCCAGGCCAGTCAGGGAACGGCCTGCGGATGACACCATTCAGGCAGTTCATCAGGGGTGACCGCGGCTCGATGGCGGTCGAGTTCGTGGTCGCGGCGCCCGCTCTCGTGCTGCTCCTGCTGCTGGTGAGCGCGGGCGGCCAGTGGCTCAACCTGACCGGGAAGGTGGGCTCGGCCACCCGCGACGCGGTCCGGGCGGCGTCCGTGGCCCGCACCTTCGCCGGCGCCCAGGCCAACGCGCAGGCGGCGGCCCAGTCCGACCTGGCCGGCGTGTGCGGCGGCGGGGCTCCGGCTACCACGGTCACGCTGTTCCAGGGCGGCGCGCCGGTGGGCCCGGGCGGCTTCGCCGTCGCGCAGGACATCGAGGTCACCGTGTCCTGCGTGGCCAGCCTCGCGGTCTTCCACGTCATCGGCTTCCCGCTCAGCCAGACCTTCGCCGACACCGCGGCCGCGCCGCTCGACCCCTTCACGGACAGGGGCTGACGATGCGCATACGGGACGACCGCGGATCGGTGTCGCTCTGGGTGGTGATCTTCGCGTTCGTGACGCTGGCGCTGCTGATCCTGATCGTGGACGGCGGCCAGGTGATCGTGGCCAAGTCCCGGGCCGCGGACATCGCCGAGCAGGCGGCCCGCGCCGCCGCGGACGACATCAACCCGGCCGCGCTCAGGAACGGCCAGGTGACGATCGCCCAGGGGGCCTGTGACACGCCGGGCCCGGCGAGCGATCTCGTTTCTACCTACATGAAGGGGGTCGGCGTGACGGCGTCGATGCAAGGCTGCGCGATCGGTACTGGCCTGGCGGGCGCCCCGGACGTGACCGTGCGGGTGCAGGTGTCGATGACGCCGGTCATCCCGGTCAACCCGTTCGGCACCATCAACGTGTCGGCGTCGGAGACGGCCTACCTGGCCTGCGGCACCGCCGCCGTCCGGGTGGCCTGCTGATGGCGCCGCCGATTCCGGGGCTGCGGCAGCCGGTCAGGATCAGGCGCCGGACGCCGGGCGACGTGCTGGCCGGCATCGCCGCCGTGCTGGTGCTCACCGCGCTGACCATCGGGGTGCCGATCGCCCTCGTCACCGTGGTGGGCCTGCCGCTGCCGCATACGATGCCGAAGCTGAGCGCGCTGACCAGCCAGCTCGACATCACCGCGATCCTGCGCATCCTGTCGGTGATCGTCTGGCTGGCCTGGATCCAGCTGGTGTGGTGCGTGCTGGTCGAGATCAAGGCGGCGGCCAGCCACGCCGAGACCCGGCCGCGGGTCCCGCTGGCCGGCGCCACCCAGTCCGCCGCGCACCGGCTGGTGACCGCGGCGCTGCTGCTGTTCACCGCGGCCGCGGCGCTCACGCCCGCGGTCATCAGCCACGGGCCGCCCCGGCCCGCCCACTCGGTGTCGGCTCAGGTCACGCCGGCGATACCCCTTAGCGCGCCGACCCCGCCCCAGGCGCCGCAGGCGCACGCGGCACCCAACTCCGACAAGGCGTACCAGGTCAATCCGCCGGTCGGCCGGTTCCACGAGTCGCTGTGGGAGATCGCGCAGAACCACCTCGGCGACGGCCGCCGCTACGGGGAGATCTTCGAGCTGAACAAGGACCACGTCCAGCCGGACGGGTCCAAGCTCACCATCGCCAGCCTGATCAGGCCGGGCTGGGTGCTGCTGATGCCCAAGGACGCGCACGGCCCGGGCATCCACGCGGTCGCGCCCAAGCTGGCGGCCGAGTTCGGCCTGACCGCGCATTCCGCCGGGCGGGGCGCCGACCCAGGTGCCGAGCTGCCCGTCGCCGGGGCTTCCGCCGGGTCCGTTCGGGACAATGGGATCTTCGCCGCTCCGGCCGCAGCCGGACAGCAGGCCCCGGCCTGGCCCTACGAGTTGTCCGCGGCCTCGCTGCTGGCCGCCGGCGTGCTGGCCGCGCTCGGCCGGCGGCGGCGGGAGCAGCTGTGGCGGCGGGCGTTCGGCCGCCGGATCGCGGGTCCCGACCCCGACGCGGCGCTGGCCGAGACCGCGCTGCGGCTCGGCGCGGATGACCCCGCGGTGCGGATGCTCGACACCGGCCTGCGCTACCTGTCCCGGCAGCTCGCCGCCCGGGACAGGACGCCGCCGACGGTGTTCGCGGCCCATCTCGGCCAGGAGAACCTGGACCTGTGGATCGCCCCGCCCGACCCGAACCCGCCGCGCCCGTGGCAGGCCGCCGACGGCGGTCAGGTCTGGCGGCTGCCGTACGCGGCCATCGCCGGGCTCGACGCGCCGGAGGTCGGAGGGGCGGCCAGCCTCGCGCCGTACCCGGGCCTGGTGTCGCTCGGCACCAACGAATCCGGCCGGATCCTGGTGGACCTGGAGGTGGCGCACGGCCTGATCGCGGTCCGCGGGCCGCGCCAGGTGGTGCAGGCGGCGCTGTCCGCGCTCGCCGTCGAACTGGTGACAAACCGGTGGTCCGACCAGATGCAGGTCACGCTCATCGGTTTCGGCGACGGGCTCGCTGAAATATCTCCCGAACGGGTCCGGGTGGTCCGCACCCTCGACGAGGCCCTGCCCGAACTGGAGAAGCGTGCCGCCGAGGTCAGGGACGCGATGGCGTCGGCCGGCATCGACTCGGTGCTGACCGGCCGGTCGCTCAGCCATTTGCCCGGCCAGTTGCTGGGCGCCGACGCGGCCATGTGGGCGCCGCACTACCTGATCATGGGCGTGCCGCCGACGCAGGCCCAGGCGGAGCGGCTGCTCGCGCTGGCCAGGAGCCGGTACCGGATGGCGGCCGGCTACGTGATCGCGGGCGACGTCCGCGGCGCGACCTGGACCTGGGATCTATCCCCGCAGGGTCGGCTGCAGGCCGCCGTGCTCGGCTTCGACCTGGAGGCGCAGCTGCTGCCGCCGGAGCAGTACGCGGCGATGGTGAAGCTGTTCCGCGGCACCGCCGCGGACGCGGACGTCCCGCTGGCCGCCCTGGCGTCCGCGGGAGCCGCGCCCGCCGCGCACCTGGTGCCCGGCGCGGCCATGCCGGTGGAGATCGGGCTGCTCGGGCAGACGGGCGTCCAGGCGCCGGGCCCGCTCGAGCCGGACCGCCTCGCCCTGGCCACCGAACTCGTCGTGTACCTGGCCGCCCACCCGGACGGCGTGCACACCAACGTGCTGACCGGCGCGGTCTGGCCGCGCGGGGTTTCCCCAGAGGTGCGCGACGCGGCCCTGTCCCGGGTGCACTCCTGGCTGGGCACGGACGGAAGCGGCCAGCCCAACCTGCTCACCGACCCGTCGGGCCGGCTGCGCCTCGGACCGGGCGCCCGGATCGACTGGCAGGTCTTCCGGGCCCTGTTCACGCAGGCCAGCCAGGCCGCCGCGGCGTCCGACGCGGCCGCCGAGGCCGGTTACCTGGAGCGCGCGCTGACCCTGGTCCGCGGCCAGTTCCTGGACGGGCGCGATCCGGCCAGGTACGCGTGGCTGGCCACGGACGAGATCGAGTACGAGGTCACCGCCGCGGTGGCCGACGCCGCGCACCGGCTGTCCGTGCTGCGGCTGGCCGCGGGCGACGCGGACGGGGCCATGGAGGCGGCGCGGGCCGGCCTGCGGCTCGCGTTCAACGACGAGATGCTCTGGCGTGACCTGCTGACCGGCGCGCACGCCACCGGCCAGGAGCACGTGCTCCGCGCGGCGGTCGGCGAGATCTCCGCCCGGGTGGCGCTGGATGAGGTGCTGCCGCGGATGGCACCGGAAACCGAGGCGCTCATCGACGAGCTCTTCCCGTCCTGGAGGACGTCAGCCGCATGAAACGCACCCTGGGCGGCCTCGCCGTCGCCTGCCTCGCCGTCGCGGGTCTCACCGTCGCGGGCTGCAGCTCGGCGCAGCCGCCCGCGTTCAACCCGGGCGGCCCCGCGTCCACGGCCCCCGCGACGCCGATGGCGCAGTCGTCCGGACCCGGTTCGGTGATCATGCCGCCGTTCGGCAAGAACGCGCACATCGTCATGACCAGCTGGCTGCCGAACAACGCCAGCATGGCGCGGGCCGTGCTGGCCGACAAGGATTACGAGCTGGCCTTCCTGTACGCGGAGTACACCGGCGGGAAGGCCGAGGACTGGACCTCCTACGTCAGCCAGACGATGGAGTTCCAGGTCAGGGGCGTGCTGTCGCGCCCCGACGTGACCACCGAATCGTTCCAGGGCACGATCAGGATCTTCGACATGACGGTGATCCACGACCCGACCGTCCCGGCCGACGTGGACGTCTCGGCTTGCTTCGACAACGCCCGCGCCGTCAACACGAACCTCAGCACGGGGGCGACTCTGCCGGGTCAGTCTCCGTCCGACCGCAACTACTACCGGTACACCGACCAGCTGGCGCGGACCCCGTCCGGCCAGTGGCAGGTGGTCTCGAACTATCCGCTCGTCTACTACCCGCGGGCCAAGGAGTGCAAGCCGTGAGATCCCCCTTCTCCTCCACGCGCCTAGCCGTTCTCGCCGCGCTGGCCGGGCTGCTGCCTGTCCTCGCCGCCGTCCCCGCGAGCGCGGCCGACGGGAGCTCGTCGGTCACCTGCTCGACCGGCAGCAGCTGCGAGATCCAACTCGAGCACATGGTCCACTTCGGCGGGAAGAACTACTCGCCGGGGGCGAACAACATGGTCGTCGACATCACCCCGCCGGCCTGCCTGTGGATCCCGATCGGCGACGCGCACACCGGCAGCCAGTACGTGCTGAACTTCTACGGCAACACCGATCCAGGCGCGGGCGCCCTGTTCGACGGGCAGCACGCCTTCCAGCAGGCCCAGCAGCTGGTGAACACCAACCCGATCGCGCCCGGCACGTGGTACTACCTGCCGGTCAACCCGAACGACAACGCCGCCCAGACGCAGGCCTGCCTGAACCAGCCGCTGTACTTCTGGGACCCGCCCGGCACGGCGCTGCCCGGCATCCAGCTGCCGCCGGAAACGCTGGCCCAGCTCGCCCTGGCCAAGATGAACGTCCCCGGCGCCGGCCAGATGAAGCTCAGCCCGAAGAACGGGAACAGCTTCTCCAACCTGCCCACGTTCGCCCGGGTGACGCTGAGCTTCCGGCCCGAGTTCGGGCCGGGCGGCCTGCCGTACGTGACGGACAACGCCCAGCTCGGCAACCAGGCCGCCACGGTGTGGGTGGAGGCGACGCCGTTGCAGCTTTCCACCAACGACAATGCGGCCAGGCTGGATACCGGCGGCTGCGGGTACCTGGGTTCGGCCATGATGGTCCGCAACCCGCGGGCGGTGGCCAGCACCGGCGCGAACGGCACGGCGGACTGCGGCGTCACGTTCCGCCAGCCCGGCACGTGGAACATCACCGCCACGCTGACCTGGCACGCCTGCTGGGCCCCCGGGGTGGTGGACGGCCCGCCGCCGGCCAACTGCACCCCGGTCCCCGGCGCCGACCTCAACCCGGCCAACTGGGCCCGCAACGTGAACGTCCACGAGATCCAGGCCGCCAACGGCGCCGGCTAGCCCGCCGCCAACGGCGCCGGCTGACCCCGGCTCCCCTCACTCCCCGTCGCCCCGCCCCCAGCCGCCCCGCCGCCACCAAGACCCCAGCCCGTGCAACCACACCGATGTGACATCGATGTTGCTATAGCCACACCAATGTCACATCGGTGTGGTATCAGGACATAGCCGGGAGACGCGCGTGTGATCGAGGGGACTGCTGAGGCGAGCGCGAGGCAACCCGGAAGGATACCGGGACACGGTACGTCCGTTACGCGGTGCTGGTGGGGTCGAAGAGGCGGAGGGTGTGCGCCTTGGCGGCGGCTTCGCCGCGGCTGGCCACGTTCAGCTTGCCGAGGATGTTGGACACGTGCACGCTGGCCGTCTTGGGCGAGATGAACAGCTCGGCGGCTATCTCCCGGTTGCTGCGCCCGGCCGCGACCAGGTGGAGCACCTCGAGTTCGCGTTCGGTGAGGCCGAGCTCGCCGTCCCCGGGACCCGGGCCGCCCGGGGCAGCGCCGGCTATGGCGTCGTCGCTGGTCAGCCGGATCCTGGCGCGCCGCGCGAGGATCGCGATCTGGTCGCTGAGCGGGTGCGCGGCGAGCCGGGCCGCAAGCGGGACCGCACGCTGCAACCGCTCCGCCGCGCCGTCACGGTCGCCGCAGGCCAGCGCGGCCTCCGCCGCGCGCAGCAGCGTCTCGCCGAGCGGATGAGGCTCGCCGAGGCCGGCCCACGCGGCGGCGGCCTGATCCCAGGCGGCGAGCAGCCCGGCGGCCTCATCGCCAGCGCCCGGATGACCGCCGCCGGCGCCCGGATGACCGCCGCCAGCGCCCGGATGAGCAGCACCAGCGCCCGGATGAGCAGCACCAGCGCCCGGATGACCGGCGCCGGGGAAGGCGGCGAGCAGGTGGGCGGCGTCCGCGTCGGCCGCCGCGAAGCTCAGCCGGCAGGCTCGCTGTGCCGGGCCGAACGTCTCCAGTTTCTCCGCGACCGTGCGCAGCCGGTCCGCGAGGGCGGCGGCCTCGTCGCGGAGCCGCTCGTCGCGGGAAACCCCGGCCAGCCGGGCGGCGGCCAGGACCGTGCTGGCCCCGGCGACCACGACGGGCCAGGCGTACCTCGGGCTGCTGCTGGACAGCTCGAAGCGGTCCAGGATCTGCGACGCGGTCCCGAGCGCGGCGGCCGGGCCGTTCCTGGCCAGCGCGAACAGGATCTCCAGCCGGGCCAGCGGAAGCTGGTGCTGGTCCTCGTAGCGGGCCGAACGTAGCGCGTCGCGGGCCGTCAGCATGTTCTGCGCCGCCGCGGCCAGATCGCCCCGGGCCAGCACGATGGAGCCGGTGATGACGTGCAGCAGGGCGCGATTCAGCGGCCCGGGCGCGAGGTAGCGGTCCATGGCCCCGGTGGATATCGTCAGGGCCTCGTCCCAGCGGCCGAGCGCAAACAGCGGTTCGGCCTGGTTGATGGCGAGCACGCTGCCCGAGGTGCGGGACAGCAGCTGGGCGTCCGCGCTCTCGGTGGCGCGGCGGGCCGCCCCGGCGGCGAGTTCGTGCTCCCCGGCGCCTTCGAGCAGGTGGGACTCGTTGACCGCCGCGTTCAGCAGCACATCCTCGGCCCCCCGGCGCTCGGCCATGTCGCGGGCCTGCGCGATGAGTTCGAGGGGACCACTGTCCGAGGGGGCCTGCGCGCCGGGGTCGGCGTTGTACATGGCCAGCGTCAGCAGGGCGTTCGCCTCGCTCGCCTCGTCGGCGGTCCGGCGGGCGATCGCCAGGGCCTCCTCGGCGTAGGACCGCTCGTTGGTCACGTTGGGCGGGCAGTGGGCGAGCGCGAGCAGGATCTCCACCCGGGTGGGCGGCGACACGTCGGCGGGCACGTACTCCAGGGCGTCTTCCAGGTCGCGGGTGAAGTCCTTGCGGCCCAGCTTCATCCGGAAGTGGCCGCGACGACCGAGCAGCTTCGCGACCCTGACTGGTTCGGTGGCCGGGTCGAGTTCCCTGAGGACCGAGGTGGCCAGCGCGATCCCGCGTTCGAACTCCCCGGCGTCGTGGGCCGCCGAGATGGCCTCTTCAAGCACCTGGGTGTGGCCCGCGCCGATCCGCTCGGCGGCGTCAGGCACCTGATCCCACAGTTCGAGCACGCGGGCCAGCAGCGAGAGCCGCTCGGCGGCCGCGACCGCCCGGCCCGCCTGTGCCGCCGCCTGCCAGGCGCTGGTCAGCGCCCAGGCCGAGTCGTGCGCCGAGTGCCAGTGGTGAGCCATCTCGATGGCGGCCCGGCCGGGAGGAACCAGCGTGGGGTCGGCGTCGATGGCCTCGGCGAAGCGGCTGTGCATGCGGCCGTGCTCGCCGGGCAGCAGGTCCTCGTGCACCGCCTCGCGGATGAGCTCGTGCCGGAACGCGTAGCCGTCGCCCCGGGGGTGCAGCACGTTGGCGATCACCGCGGGCCGCACCGCGCGGGTCAGGGCCGCGTCGTCCAGGCCGGTCACCGCTGCGAGCAGCGCGTGCCCGGTCGTCTCGCCGCCCGCGCTGGCGACCCGCAGCACCTCCTGGGTGTCTTCCGGCAGCCTGCGGACGCTGTCCAGCAGCAGGTCGCGGAGGGATTCCGGCAGCTCCGCGCTCAGCTCGCCGTCACAGCAGAGCAGGGCCTCGACGAAGAGCGGGTTGCCCTCGGAGCGGTGGTACAGCGCGTCGGCCAGGTCGCCGGCCGGCTGGCGGCCGAGGATGCGTACGACCAGCTCTCCGGTATCGTGCCTGGTCAGCCGCGGCAGATCGACCCGCTCGACCCAGGCGATCCGGTCCAGTGAGGCCAGCAGCGGGCGCAGCGGATGGGTGCGGTGCAGTTCGTCGGAGCGGAACGTCACCACGACGAGCAGCCCGCTGAGGGCGCGCTGGTTCCCGATCAGGAACGTCAGCAGGTCCCGGCTCGAACGGTCGGCCCAGTGCGCGTCCTCGATCACCAGCACCACCGGCGAATGCCTGGTCAGGTGGTCGAGCGCGCTGAGCACCTCCTCGAACAGCCGCGCCCGGGCCTCGGCCGGATCACCGCCGGTGTCCGGCTCGCCGAGCTCGGGCAGCAACCGGGCCAGCCCCCGCGTGGTCCGGCCGGGCAGCATCGAGGCCACCGCGTCCGCGCCCATCTCGTGCACCAGGTCGCGCAGCACCGCGGTGAACGGGGCGTACGGCAGCCCGTCGGTGCCCAGAGCCAGGCAGCCACCGGTCAGCACCCGGGCGCCCGCCAGCGCCGCGGTCCGGCCGAACTCGCTGACCAGCCTCGACTTGCCTACGCCCGCTTCTCCGCCCAGCAGCACAGCAGACGGACCGCCCTGGCGCACGCTGGCGAAAGCGGCTTCCAGGGCGGCCATCTGCTCGTCCCGCCCGACCAACACGGGACTGGATGCTCGCCCGCTCATCTCTGGAGTTAGCATCCCACGAGGGTCTGACATTCCGGAAAGTTCGCCGGCGATGGATGGGGCGCTCACCGGCCGCCTCAGGCGGCGTGGTGGGCGGCGGGCGCCTGCCCCGCGTCGCTGACTGCCTCGTGGCCGGCCGGCCCGCTGCGGAACGACCCGTCCACGTAGTCGGGGATGGCGGGCAGGACGAACTCGTCCGCCAGATCGCGCGCACGGCGGCGGTTCCGGATCGCCGTCCGGGCGAGCCTGGCCTGCTGCGCCCGCGCCCGCATTTCGCGGCCGCGCTGAGCGTTCAGTAGCCGTAGAATCTCGGGATGCATGGTTCCTCCTCGGCCCGGGGAACCTCGTCTGGTTCCCCATATCCTCAAGATTCGCGGTAAGGCCCCGCCCTCCACATCGGACGAATGCCTTATCTTCCGCGGTCAGACAGGCTTAGGCCCAGCTAAGCCGACCGTCATCGGACTAAGCCGTCTTAGCCCAGGTCAGAAGCGGTAAGACGAGGTGGGAAACCTGCGTGCCGCGGCCCAGGCGGCAGGAGTCTAAGTGACCTGGCTCACCAGGCGGTCAGGGTGAGGTCGAAGCTGTACCGCGAGGCGCGGTAGACGTGGTGGCCGTGCTCCACCGCCCGCCCGTGGTCATCGTAGGCCGAACGTTCCATGGTCAGCAGCGGCGCTCCCCGCCTCTCGCCGAGCGCGCGAGCCTCGGCGGCGGTCGCGGCCCGCGCCCCGATGGCCTGCTTGGCGATCCGCATGCCGACGCCGTTCGCCCGGAACAGGTTGTAAAGCCCCCCTCCCTCCAGGTCCGCCGGGGTGAGGCGCATCAGGTGCGCCGGGACGTGGTTGCGCATCAGCGCGAGCGGCTCGGCGTCGGCGTAGCGCAGCCGCTCGAAGACGTACACCGGCGTCCCGGCCGGGATGCCGAGCTTGACCGCGAGGGCGTCGGGCGCCCCCTCGGTCCGGAAGCTGACCACCTTGGTGGACGGCGCCCGGCTGGTCTTGGCCAGGTCGTCGTAGAGGCTGGTCAGCTCGATATCGCGGGTGACCTTCGCGTGCACGACCTGCGTTCCGATCCCGCGCTTGCGGACCAGTAGCCCGCGGTCCACGAGGTACTCGATGGCCCGGCGCATCGTCTGCCGGGACAAGCCGAGCTTGTCGGCCAGGTCGGTTTCGTTCTCGAGCCGCGTTCCCATCGGCAGTTCGCCGGACTCGATCATGTGTTCCAGGTGCTGCGCCACCTGGAAGTAGAGGGGGACCGGGCTGCTCCGGTCTACCCGGATGGGCATGGCGGCACGGTTCACGGACAGCTCTCTCGCGGCGGTCAATCCGATTCGATAACGATCTCATCCCATTATGTCACCGGATCGTCAAGTTGCTAGCAGATCAAGACGTAAATATGTCAAGACATACTCTTGACCTGACCGAAACGCAGGCGTAAAACGTTAGCAATACCCGCTTCCTGCGCGAACCTCCAGGAGAGGGAGGCAGAGCTGATGCACATGCGACCCTCCAGCCACGGGTTCGAGGTGCTCACCATGGGGCGGATCGGGGTGGACCTGTATCCGCAGCAGGTCGGCGTGGGGCTCGATGAGGTGGAGAGCTTCGGCAAGTACCTGGGCGGCAGCGCGTCCAACGTGGCGGTGGCGGCGGCCAGGTACGGACGGCGCACGGCGGTCATCACGCGCACCGGCGAGGACCCGTTCGGCACGTTCCTGCACACGGCGCTGCGCGGGTACGGCGTCGACGACCGCTACGTCACCGCGGTCAAGGGCCTGCCCACGCCGGTGACGTTCTGCGAGATCTTCCCGCCGGATGACTTCCCGCTGTACTTCTACCGCTGGCCGAAGGCGCCGGACCTGGTGATCCGCCGCGAGGAGCTGGACCTGGACGCCATCCGCGCGGCGGGCGTGTTCTGGGTGACCGTCACCGGGCTGTCGCAGGAGCCGAGCCGCACCGCGACCCTGGCCGCCCTGGAGGCGCGGGCCAAGAAGGACATCACCGTCCTGGACCTGGACTACCGGCCGATGTTCTGGTCGTCACGGGAAGAGGCCCGCCGCTGGGTGCAGCAGGCACTGCCGCACGTGACCGTCGCGGTGGGCAATCTCGACGAGTGCGAGACGGCGGTGGGGGAGCGGGAGCCGCTGGCCGCCGCGCAGGCCCTGCACGATTTCGGCGTGGGCCTGGCCGTCGTCAAGCAGGGCCCCAAGGGGGTCCTCGCCCATGACGGCAAAACCGCGACCGAGGTGCCGCCGGTGCCGGTCAATGTCCTGAACGGCCTCGGCGCCGGCGACGCGTTCGGCGGGGCGCTGTGCCACGGGCTGCTGGCCGGCTGGGACATCGAGCGCGTGATGCGCTTCGCGAACGCCGCCGGGGCCATCGTGGCGTCGCGGCTCGCCTGCTCGGACGCCATGCCGACGGCGGCCGAGGTAGACGGGCTCCTGGCTGAGGGACCACGGGAGGCTACCAGTGCGTGACCAGCTCAAGGCCATCCTGGAGGCGCGCACGCGCCGCCCGCAGGCCATCGCCGAAGCAGCCGCGCGACGCCAGCGCCGCGCGGAACTGCTCGGCGAGGACAACCAGTTGTTCATCATCGCCGCCGACCACCCGGCGCGCGGCGCGCTGCGGGTGGGGGACCGGCCGATGGCCATGTCCGACCGGGCGGACCTGCTCGAGCGGATGTCGCTGGCGCTGTCCCGGCCCGGCGTGGACGGCGTGCTCGGCACCGCGGACATCATCGAGGACCTGCTGCTGCTCGGCGCGCTCGATGACAAGGTGGTCATCGGTTCGATGAACCGCGGCGGCCTGGCCGGAACCGTCTTCGAGATCGACGACCGGTTCACCGGGTACGACGCCGCGGCGATCGCCCGGATGGGGTTCGACGGCGGCAAGATGCTGTTCCGCATCGACCCGGGCGATCCCGCCACCGCCGGCACCATGGAGGCCTGCGCCCGGGCGGTCAGCGACCTCGCGTCGCACGCCTTGATGGCGATGGTCGAGCCGTTCATCTCGCACCAGGTCGACGGCCGGGTGCGCAACGACCTGTCACCCGAGGCGGTGATCCGGTCCATCGTGGTCGCCTCGGGCCTGGGCAACACGTCCGCCTACACCTGGCTCAAGGTACCGGTCGTGGACGACATGGAACGGGTGCTGGCCGCCTCCACGCTGCCCGCCTTGCTGCTCGGCGGCGAGGTCAGCGCCGACCAGAACGCCGCCTTCGACCGCTGGCACAAGGCACTGCAGATGCCGTCCGTGCACGGGCTGGTGGTAGGCCGGACGCTGCTCTTCCCGCCCGGCGATGACGTGGCAGGCGCGGTCGACACCGCCGTCAGCCTGATGCGGGGGTGAGGCAGTGGACGACAAGCTCTACCTTCCCCAGGGATCCAGCAAAGACGGTGCCTTCTCCCTCGTGGTGACGCCCGAGCGGGCCGGCTGGACCTATAGCGGCCTCAAGGTGCTGACCCTGGCGGCCGGGGGAACACACACCTGGCCCACCGGCGACGACGAGATCCTGGTCCTGCCGCTGGCCGGATCGGCCGCGGTGACCTGCGCGGGCCAGACCTTTGAACTTCAGGGCCGGCGCAGCGTGTTCTCCCGCGTCAGCGACTTCTGCTACGCGCCGCGCGACGCGACCGTCACGGTGACGTCCGCCGCAGGCGGCGTGTTCGCCATTCCCTCGGCCCGGTGCGCGAACCGGCTGCCGCCGCGGTACGGCCCGGCCGAAGACGTGCCGGTGGAACTGCGCGGGGCCGGCCAGGCCAGCCGGCAGGTCAACAACTTCTGCTCGCCCGAGGCGTTTGACTGCGACAAGCTCATCGCGGTCGAGGTGCTCACGCCGGGCGGGAACTGGTCCTCCTACCCGCCGCACAAGCACGACGAGACGCGCGACGACGAGGCCGAACTCGAGGAGATCTACTACTTCGACACCCAAGGGCTCGCCTACCAGCGGGTCTACGGCACTCCCGGGCGCCCCATCTACGTGCTGGCCGAGGTCGGCCTGGGCGACGTGGTGCTCATCCCGCACGGCTGGCACGGGCCGTCGATCGCCGCCCCCGGCTACGACCTGTACTACCTCAACGTCATGGCGGGCCCGGCGGCCGAACGCGCCTGGCGCTTCTGCGACGACCCGGCCCACGCCTGGATCCGCGGCACCTGGGCCGGCCAGGCCATGGACCCGCGGCTCCCCCTGACTTCGACAACTGAGACCTCAGCCATGGAACGGGAGAGATAGGCAGTGAGCACCGTGCGCCTTACCGTCGCCCAGGCCCTGGTCCGCTTCCTGGCCAGCCAGTACAGCGAGCGCGACGGCGTGCGGCGCCGGCTCATCGCAGGCTGCTTCGGCATCTTCGGCCACGGCAACGTGGCCGGCGTCGGCCAGGCGCTGCTCCAGGCCCACCAGACGGGCGAGGCGGACCTGCGCTACTACCTGGCCCGCAACGAGCAGGCCATGGTGCACGCCTCGGTCGGCTTCGCCCGGATGAGGAACCGGCTGCAGGCCTTCGCCTGCACCGCCTCGATCGGCCCCGGCTCCACCAACATGGTGACCGGAGCCGCCCTCGCCACCATCAACCGCGTCCCGGTCCTGCTGCTGCCCAGCGACTTCTTCGCCACCCGGGTCGCCAGCCCGGTGCTGCAGGAGCTGGAGGACCCGCGGTCTTTCGACGTGAGCGTCAACGACGCGTTCAAGCCGGTGTCGCGGTTCTGGGACCGGATCAGCCGGCCCGAGCAGCTGCCGTCGGCGCTGCTCGCCGCGATGCGCGTGCTCACCGACCCGGCCGAGACGGGCGCGGTGACGCTGGCCCTCCCGCAGGACGTGCAGGCCGAGGCCCACGACTGGCCCGAAGATCTTTTTACCGAACGGACCTGGTACGTGCCCCGGCCACTGCCCGAGCCCGCCGCGCTGGACCGCGCTGTCGCCGTGCTCCGCGCCGCGCGCAGGCCGCTCGTCATCGCGGGCGGCGGCGTCATCTACTCCGACGCCAGCCCGGAGCTGCTCCGCTTCGCCGCGGCCACCGGCATCCCGGTGTCCGACACCCAGGCGGGCAAGGGCGCGCTGCCCTGGGACCACCCGTGCGCCGTCGGCGGCGTCGGCGCCACCGGCTCGCCGGTGGCCAACGCGCTGGCCCGCGAGGCCGACGTCGTCCTGGGCATCGGCACCCGCTACAGCGACTTCACCACCGCCTCGCGGACCGCCTTCCAGCACCCGGGCGTGAAGTTCGTCAACCTCAACGTCACGGCCTTCGACGCGGGTAAGCACGCCGGCGCATCTCTCGTCGCCGACGCGCGAGCTGGTCTCGAAGCGCTGACTGAGGCTATGGCCGACTACCGGACTGACGAGGCGTACCGCGCCCGGATCGAGCGCGCGAACGCCGGCTGGCGGCAGGTGGTGGAGCACGCGTACCACCTGGGGCACCAGCCGCTTCCCGCGCAGACCGAGATCCTCGGCACGCTGAACGAGTTCATGGCCGAGCGCGACGTGGTGGTGCAGGCGCGAGATCGCCGGCGGCCTGGGCGCCAAGCTGGCCGCCCCGGAGCGCGAGGTCTTCGTGCTCGTCGGCGACGGGTCGTACCTGATGATGGCCCAGGAGATCGTCACGGCCGTCGCCGAGGGCATCAAGCTGACCATCATCCTGGTCGACAACCGCGGCTTCGGCTCCATCGGCTCGCTGTCCTCCTCGCTCGGCTCGCAGCGGTTCGGCACCCGCTACCGCTACCGCAACCCGGCCACCGGGCTGCTTGACGGCGACGTCCTGCCCGTCGACCTGGCCGCGAACGCGGCCAGCCTCGGCGCCGACGTGCTGCGGACCGCGACGGTCAAGGAATTCGCCGCGGCCCTGGAGCAGGCCAGGGCGTCGGACCGGACCACCGTCGTGTACATCGAGACCGACCCGCTCGCCCCGGTCCCGTCGTCGCAGAGCTGGTGGGACGTGCCCGTGTCGGAAACCTCCGCGCTGGAGAGCACGCAGCAGGCCCGCGCGGCCTACCAGGCGGCCAAGCGCGACCAGCGACTGTACCTGTAGAAGGAGCTGAAACTACGGATGCGTACTACCCAGAACCGTACTACCCAGAACCGTACTATCCAGCTGCGGACTATCCCGCACTGGATTGCCGGCGCGGAGACGACCGGGGCGTCGACCCGGTACGGGCCGGTCTGGAACCCCGCCACCGGCGAACAGCAGGCCCAGGTCGCGCTGGCCGAACCGGCCGACGTCGACGCCGCGGTGGCCGCGGCGGCCAAGGCGTTCGCCGAATGGCGCGACGTGTCGCTGATCCGCCGGGCGCGCGTCATGTTCGCGCTGCGCGACCTCATCGAGCGGCACCTGGACGAGCTGGCCGTGCTCGTCGCCGACGAGCACGGCAAGGTTGTCTCCGACGCCAAGGGCGAGGTCATCCGGGGCCTGGAGGTCGTCGAATACGCGTGCGGCATCCCGACCCTGCTCAAGGGCGAGTACTCCGAGCAGGTCTCCACCGACGTGGACGCCTACTCGTTCCGGCAGCCGCTCGGGGTCTGCGCCGGGATCACCCCGTTCAACTTCCCCGCCATGGTGCCGATGTGGATGCACCCCATCGCCATCGCCACCGGGAACACCTTCATCCTCAAGCCGAGCGAGCGCGACCCGTCCCTGTCGAACGTCATCGCCCGCCTGTACGCCGACGCCGGGCTGCCCGAGGGCGTCTTCAACGTGGTGCACGGGGACAAGGTGGCCGTCGACGCGATCCTGGACCATCCCGGCATCGCGGCGGTGTCGTTCGTCGGCTCCACGCCGATCGCCAGGTACGTGCACCAGCGGGCGTCGCAGGCCGGCAAGCGCGTGCAGGCCCTCGGCGGGGCGAAGAACCACGCCGTCGTGCTGCCCGACGCGGACATGGAGTTCGCCGCCAACCACATCACGGCGGCGGGCTACGGCTCGGCGGGCCAGCGGTGCATGGCCATCTCCGCGGTGGTCGCGGTGGGCGACGCGGGCGACACCCTGGTCGCGAAGCTGAAGGAGAAGGCCGAGGACACCAAGGTCGGTCCGGGCCGGGACAAGGCCTCGGAGATGGGCCCGGTGGTCACGCCGCAGGCCAGGGACCGCATCCTCGGCTACGTCGACCGCGGCGAGCAGGCCGGCGCCACGCTGGTGGTGGACGGCCGCGGCCTGGTCGTGGACGGGCACGAGGACGGCTTCTTCGTCGGCCCGTGCCTGTTCGACCGGGTCACCACCGACATGGACATCTACACCGACGAGATCTTCGGCCCGGTGCTGGTCGTGCTGCGCGCCGGGACCTTCGCCGAGGCCATCGACATCGTCAACGCCAACCCCTACGGGAACGGCACCGCGATCTTCACCTCCAGCGGGCAGGCGGCGAAGAAGTTCCAGCGCAACGTCCAGGTCGGGATGATCGGCATCAACGTCCCGATCCCGGTGCCGATGGCCTTCTACTCCTTCGGCGGGTGGAAGGACTCGCTGTTCGGCGACACCCACGTGCACGGCCCGGAAGGCATCCGCTTCTACACCCGCGCCAAGGCCATCACCAGCCGCTGGCCCGACAACGAATACCAAGAGCACCACCGTACGCACATGCATTTCCCGACCGCCACCTGACCGGGACTCCCCGGGCAGGTCCACCCCGCACATAACAAACAGGCACATCATCCTCACACGGAGGTATCGCAGATGCTCAGATCCAGAAAGCGGGCCATCGGCATCGCTCTGTTCATGATCCTTCCGCTCGTCCTGGCCGCCTGCTCGGCGACCGGAGGCAAGAAGGCCGCGCAGGGCGGCACCAGCGTGGCGGCCGGCCACGCCAACACCAAGCGCTACACGATCGCCATGATCACCCACGCCGCGGTGGGCGACACGTTCTGGGACATCATCCGGCACGGCGCCCTGGCCGCGGCGGCCAAGGACAACATCACGCTCAGGTACTCCAACAGCGACGATCCCACCAAGCAGGCCGCGCTGATCCAGGACGCGATCAACAGCAAGGTCGACGGCATCGCGGTCACCGACCCGGCCCCGGCGGCCATCTGCCCGACCATCCAGAAGGCCGTGTCGTCCGGGATCCCGGTGGTCATGTTCAACGCGGGCGTGGCCAACTGGCAGCAGTGCGGCGGGATGGAGTACTTCGGCCAGGACGAGAGCCTCGCGGGCCTCGCGGCGGGCAAGCGGCTCGCCGCGGCGGGCGCCAAGCACGTGCTGTGCGTCCTGCAGGCCACCGGCCAGGTCCAGCTGGAGGCCCGGTGCGCGGGCGTGCTGAAGGGCCTGGGCTCCGCGACCACGATGAGCAAGGTCTACGTGAACGGCACCGACAACGCCGCCATGCTGTCGTCCATGACGGCCAAGCTGACCCAGGACAAGACGATCGACGCGGTCATCACCCTGGGCGCGCCGGTCGCCCTCGTCGCCATCCAGGCGATCTCCTCCGCCAAGAGCAGCGCCAAGCTCTACACCTTCGACACCAACGCCGTCGAGATCTCCAAGATCAAGTCCGGCGCGGTGCAGTGGGCCGTGGACCAGCAGCCGTACCTGGAGGGGTATGAGTCGGTCGACTCCCTGTGGCTGTACCTGACCAACGGCAACGTCCTGGGCGGCGGGCTGTCCGTGCTGACCGGCCCGGCCTTCATCGACGCGAGCAACGTCGCCAAGGTGGCCCAGTACGCAGCGGTGGGCAACCGCTGAATTTCCCCCGGGGGACGACCCCCCGGTGACCCCCCGGTACGGGGGGGCTGCCCGCCCCCCCGTACCCCCCGGGCCCCCGCACGGGGGGCTATCCGCCCCCCGTGCCCCCGGGGCCCCCGGCGGGGGCTTCCCCGCCCCGCTCCCCTCTGAAAGGAAAAGGTTTTTCATGACTCAGACCGCTGAAGCACCGGTCGCCCCGCCGCCCAGAGCCGACGAGCGGGTGGGGCGCAAGTCCACCCTGGCCCGGCTGCTCGCCCGTCCCGAGGCAGGCGCGATCGCCGGTGCCATCGTCATCTACGTCTTCTTCTTCGCGATCGCGACGCCATTCCGCTACGCCAACTCGTTCTCGACCACCCTGTACGTCACCTCCACCTACGGCCTGATGGCCACGCCGGTGGCGCTGCTGATGATCGGCGGCGAGTTCGACCTGTCGGCCGGCGTCGCGGTGACCAGCTCGTCGCTGTGCGCCTCGCTGTTCAGCTACGAGTTCACCACCAACGTGTGGGTCGGGGTCATCGTCGCGCTGGCCCTGTCCCTGCTGATCGGCTTCATCAACGGCTGGATCGTGGTCAGGACCGGCATCCCGAGCTTCCTGGTCACCCTGGGCACGTTCTTCATGCTGCAGGGGCTGAACCTGGCCCTGACCCAGACCATCACCAACCAGGTGGCCAGCCCGGACATCGCCACCCTGCAGGGCTTCAGCTCCGCGCAGAAGGTGTTCTCCTCCAGCTTCACCGTCGGCGGGGTGAACGTCCGGGTCACGGTCATCTACTGGATCGTCTTCGTCCTGATCGCGACCTGGATCCTGCTCCGCACCCATATCGGTAACTGGATCTTCTCGGTCGGCGGCTCCGCGCCGTCCGCCCGGGCCGTCGGCGTGCCGGTGGCCAGGATGAAGATCGGCCTGTTCATGGCGGTGGGCTTCATGGCCTGGTTCACCGGCATGCACACCCTGTTCCAGTTCAACACGATCCAGTCCGGCCAGGGCGTCGGCAACGAGTTCGTCTACATCATCGCCGCGGTCGTCGGCGGCTGCCTGCTCACCGGCGGCTACGGCTCCGCGGTCGGCGCCGCGATCGGCGCGCTGATCTTCGGCATGGTCAACCAGGGCATCGTCTACGCCGGCTGGAACCCCTACTGGTTCACCTTCTTCGTCGGCGCGCTGCTGCTCGGCGCGATCCTGCTGAACACCTACATCCGTCGTCGCGCGGAGGCATCGGTATGAGTACCCCGCAGAACCCCCCGGTCGGCAAGCACGCCGCCCCCCAGGACACTCCCCCGGCCCGCAACGGCAAGGGCGGTCCGCCGCTGGTCCGGCTGGTCAACGCCGGGAAGCGCTACGGCGCGGTCATCGCGCTGTCCGACATCACGATGGAGGTGAGCGCCGGCGAGGTCACCTGCGTGCTGGGTGACAACGGCGCGGGCAAGTCCACCCTGATCAAGATCATCTCCGGGCTGCACCAGCCCAGCTCGGGCACGTATGAGGTGGAGGGCACCCAGGTGTCCTTCGACTCCCCCCGCCAGGCGCTCGAGCACGGCATCGCCACCGTCTACCAGGACCTGGCCGTCGTCCCGCTGATGCCGGTCTGGCGGAACTTCTTCCTGGGGGCCGAGGTCAAGAAGGGGCCGCGGATGAACATCCCGTTCATGAAGAAGACCTGCAAGGACGAGATGCTGGCGATGGGCATCGACCTGCGCGACGTGGACCAGCCGATCGGCACCTTGTCCGGCGGGGAGCGCCAGTGCGTGGCGATCTCCCGCGCGGTCCACTTCGGCGCCAAGGTGCTGATCCTGGACGAGCCGACCGCCGCCCTCGGCGTCAAGCAGTCCGGGGTGGTACTGAAGTACATCATCCAGGCCCGCGAACGCGGCCTGGGCGTCATCTTCATCACCCACAACCCGCACCACGCCTACCCGGTCGGGGACCGGTTCCTGCTGCTGAACCGGGGCAGGTCCATCGGCTACTACGAGAAGAGCCAGGTCACCCGGGACGAGCTCACCGGCCTGATGGCCGGCGGCTCCGAGCTCGAGCAGCTGTCCCACGAGCTGGAGAGCGCCGGCGGCGCCGCCGCCGACATCGGCCACGTCCTGAGCGAAGATGTCGAAGAACTCGGCATCTCCCACCAGCCCGCCGCCGGCACCGACACTGCGTCGGCCACGACCAGGCAGGAGGGATCATCTCACCCATGAGCACGATCGGCACGGGTGCCGGGACGGAGGCGCGTGATCACACGCGCCTCCGGCTCGGCACCTGCCCTGACTCCTGGGGGGTGTGGTTCGCCGACGACCCGCTCCAGACGCCATGGGAGCGGTTCCTCGACGAGGTCGCCGAGGTGGGTTACCGGTGGCTGGAACTCGGGCCGTATGGCTACCTGCCCACGGAAGCGGCGCGGCTGACCGACCAGCTGGCCCGGCGCGGGCTCAAGGTGGCCGGCGGCACCGTCCACGGGTACAGCGGGCTGCACCGGCCCGGCGACTGGCCGGACATCGTCCGGATCACCCGCCAGGTTTCCGGGCTCACCGCCGCGGTCGGCGGCCGGCACGTGATCTTCGTGCCGGCGCCCGGCTACCGCGACGACAAGACCGGCGCCTTCCTCGAACCCGCCGAACTCGACGCCGGCCAGTGGCAGACCATGATCCGCGCCACCGGCGAGCTGGGCAAGATGGTCTTCCAGGAGTACGGCCTGCGGCTGGAGTTCCACCCGCACGCGGACAGCCACGTGGAGACGCAGGCGCAGACGGAGCGGTTCCTCGACGAGACCGATCCGGAGCACGTATCGCTCTGCCTGGACACCGGCCACCTGGCCTACCGGCACGCGGACAACGTGGCCATCATCGAACGCCATCGCGACCGCATCGGCTACGTGCACATCAAGCAGATGGACCCGGCCATCGTCGCGCGGGCCGACCGCGACGGCCTCGCCTTCGGTCAGGCCGTGGCCATGGGCGCCAGCTGCGAGCCGCCCAGCGGGGAACCCGCCGTCGAGGAGGTGGCCAAGGCCCTGCTCGAACTCGACCGGGACCTGTTCGTGGTCGTCGAGCAAGACATGTACCCCACCGACTTCGACAAGCCGAAGCCGATCGCCCAGCGCACATTTAACTACCTGCGCAGCGTCGGCATCGGGGAGGAGTAACCATGGTTGTCCGGGTCGGCGTCATCGGCGTCGGGATGATCGGCCAGGACCACATCCGCCGGATCACCCAGGTCCTCACCGGCGGAGCAGTGGTCGCCATCAACGACGTCGACGCGGCCCGGGCCGGCCAGGTGGCCGCCAGCCTTCCCGGCGCGATCGTCCACGCGACGGCCGCCGATCTCATCGCGGACGACACCGTCGACGCGGTGCTCGTCGCGTCCTGGGGCCCAGCCCACGAGGAGCAGGTCGTCGCCGCGATCGGCGCCGGCAAGCCGGTGTTCTGCGAGAAACCGCTGGCGCCGTCCAGCGGCGCCTGCCTGCGGATCATGGACGCCGAGATGGCCGCCGGCCGGCGGCTGGTCCAGGTCGGTTTCATGCGCCGCTACGACGCGGGCTACCGGGCGATGAAGGCCACCATGGACGACGGCGGTATCGGCGCGCCGCTGCTGATGCACTGCGCGCACCGCAATCCGTCCGCGCCGCCGTACGGCTTCACCACCGAGATGATCATCAGCGACTCGGCGGTGCACGAGATGGACGTCGTCCGGTGGCTGTTCGGCGAGGAGATCGTGGCCGCCAGCGTGCTGAAGCCGCGCCGCAGCGGCACGGTCGCCGCCGACCTGCAGGATCCGCTGATCCTGCTGTTCGAGATGGCCAGCGGCGTGCTCGTCGACGACGAGCTGTTCATCAACGCCAGGTACGGCTACGACGTCCGCGGCGAGGTGGTCGGCGAGACCGGGACCGTCGCCCTCGCCGACGTCAGCGAGGTGACGCTGCGGGCGGCCGGGCGGCACGGCGGCCGGGTGCCCGACGACTGGCGCGACCGGTTCATCCGCGCTTACGACGCCGAGCTGCAGGACTGGCTCACGGCGGTGGCCGCCGGGACGTCGGCCGGCCCGAGCTCGTGGGACGGCTTCGCCGCCGCCGCGGTCACCGACAGCGCCCTCGAGGCCCTGCGCACCGGCCAGCGCACCGTGGTCACTATGCCGGAACGCCCCGAGTTCTACGCGAAAGCCCAGCCATGAAAATCGCGCTTGATCCCTACATGTTTCGCCGGGTGCCGCTGACCGACCTGCCCGGCCTGGTCGCGGACCTGGGCTATCAGTACATCGAGCTTTCGCCGCGCGACGACTTCCTGCCGTTCTTCCTGCACCCGCGGGCGGACAAAGCCCAGATCGCCGCGTTCGGAAAGGCCCTCGCCGCCGCGGGCGTGCAGATCTCCTCCGTGCTGCCGCTGTACCGCTGGTCCGGCCCGGACGAGGCCGAACGCCAGGCGGCCGTGCGCTACTGGAAGCGGGCCATCCAGATCACCGTGGACCTCGGCGTGACCGCGATGAACTCCGAGTTCAACGGTCGGCCTGAGGCGCCCTCGGCCAGCGAGGCCCAGTTCTGGCGGTCGCTGGAGGAACTGCTGCCGATCTTCGAGCGGGAGGGCATCCGGCTGGTCCTCGAACCGCACCCGGACGACTTCGTCGAGGACGGCCGGGCCGGCGTCGATCTCGTCCGCGGCATCGACAAGGACTGGGTGTCGTTCCTGTACTGCGCGCCGCACACCTTCCACCAGGGCGGCGACATCGAAGGGATAATCAAGTATGCCGGGCCGCTGCTGACGCACGTGCACATCGCCGACTCGTTCGACCACCGGGCCTCGTCCGGCCTGCGCTACATCGTGAACCCGCCCGGCTCGCCCGCCCGGGTGCACCAGCATCTCGACATCGGCCAGGGCGACGTGGACTGGGACGTCTTCTTCCGCACGCTCACCGAGGTCGGGTTCGACGGCATCGCGTGCGTGTGCGTCTTCGCCTGGGAGGAACGCGCCCGCGAGTCCTCCACGCACAACCTGGAGCAGATCCGCCAGTACCTCGCCAAGCACGGCGGGGCGGGCGGGTGAGGCCGCGATGACGTCGGGACGGAGGCGGTCGCTGAGGCGCTCGTCGCGGCGGGCCCCTACGGCTGGCGGTACACCGGTGAACTCGGCACCGGCGCCCTCGGCGACCTATGGCCGGTAGGCAAGTAGGTATGCGCCGGCCCCGCCGACGGCGCAGAGTAGGGTGCCGGCGGGGTGCCAGGCAACTTCGCCGAGGGGAGCTGCGACGCGTATCGCGCAGTGGCACTTACGGTCGGTGATCCGCCATAGTCGCACCGTTCCGTCGTTGCCGGAGGTGGCTAGCAGCGTGCCGTCCGGGGAGAAGGCGCACCCGTGTACCCAGCTGGTGTGGCCGGCCAGGACCGCGTGTTCGGTGCCGTCGGCGACGTGCCACAGCCGCACCGTCCGGTCGTCGCTCGCAGTCGCCAGAAGGGCGCCATCCGGGGAGAAGGCGCAGCCGTTGAGGACCTCGGTGTGACCGGTGAGCACTGCGTGTTCGGTGCCGTCGGCGACGTGCCACAGCCGTGCCGTCCGGTCCCAGCCGCCAGTGGCCAGCAGGATGCCGTCCGGGGAGAACGCGCAAGTTTCCACCGCGTCTGGGTGGCCGGTGAGCACTGTGTGCTCGGTGCCGTCGGCGACTTGCCACAGCCGCACCGTTCCGTCGTTGCTGGTGGTGGCCAGCAGGGTACCGTCCGGGGAGAACGCGCAGCAGCGAACGAAGTCGGCATGGCCGCTCAGGACATTCCGTTCGGTGCCGTCGGCGACCTGCCACAGCCGCACCGTCCGGTCCCCGCTGCCGGTGGCCAGCAAGGTACCGTCCGGGGAGAACGCGCAGCTTTTCACCGCGTCGGTGTGGCCGGCGAACACGGCGTGCTCGGTGCCGTCGGCGACCTGCCATAGCCGCGCCACCTGATCGTAGCTGGCGGTGGCGAGCAAGGTGCCGTCCGGGGAAAACGCGCAGCCGCTCGTCCGGCCGGTGTGACCGGTGAGCACCGCGTGCTCGGTGCCGTCGGCGACCCGCCACAGCCGTGCCGTCTGATCCAGACTGGCGGTGGCCATGAGCGTGCCGTCGGGGGAGAACGCGCAGCCTTGCACCAAGTGGGTGTGGCCGGTGAGCACGGCGTGCTCGGTACAGTCGGCGACCCGCCACAGCTGCACTCTGGTCGAGGTGGAGCTCGTCGCGGCCAGCAGGGTGCCGTCGGGGGAGAACGCGCAGTTGCGCACCAGACTGGTATAGGCGGTGAGCACGGTGTGCTGGGTGCCGTCGGCGACGTGCCACACCCGCACGGTCCCATCGTCGCCGCTGGTGCCAAGCAGGGTGCCGTCGGGGGAGAACGCGCAGCCGCGGACGATACCGGTGTGCCCGGTGAGCCTGCCGTGTTCGCCGCCCTGGGGTATTCGCCACAGCCGGACGATCCCGTCGCTGCTGGTGGTGGCCAGCAGCGTGCCGTCCGGGGAGAACGCGCAGTGCCAGGCCCCGCCGGCGTGGCCGTAAAGCACGGTGTGCGTCGTGCCGTCGGCGACGTGCCATAGTCGTACGGTCCCGTCCCGGCTGGCAGTGGCCAGCACGGTGCCGTCCGGGGAGAACACGCACCCGGTAACCCAGTCGGCATGGCCGGTCAGCACCGCGTAGCCGGTGCCGTCGGCGACCTGCCACAGCCGTGCGGTCCGGTCGTCGCTGGCGGTGGCCAGCAGGATGCCGTCCGGGGAGAACGCGCAATCCCACACCCCGCCGGTGTGGCCGATCAGCACTCTGCGTTCGGTGCCGTCGGCGACCTGCCATAGCCGTGCGGTCCGGTCGTCGCTGACTGTGGCCAGCAGCATGCCGTCGGGGGAGAACGCGCAGTTTTGCACCGCGCCGGCGTGCCCGCCCCGGGTGGTGGCTGGGTCGGGCTGGTCGGGTAGCGGCCAGGCCGGCTCCAGCTGTGGGCGGGGCAGGGTGGCCCGGTACCGGTCCAGGACCGCGTGCAGCTCAGGCACGCCGTACAGCCGGCTGGCCAGCGTCGCGCCGAGCGCGGCTGGTGGGTCGATCGGGCCGAGCAGGTGCACGGCCTGCCCCAATGCCCGCCGCAACGCACGGCTGGTGGGCGTGTCCACCAGTTGCAGGTCACCCTCGAGGGTGACCGCCGAGCCGAACCGCGCGGTCTTGGCCTGCACCCAGCGCAGGTCACACACCAGTTCGGCCAGCTCACCGGCTTGACCCGCCTGATGCAGGTGATGGGGCAGGTAGCGCCACAGGTATGAGGCGCCGGCATCGGCGGGCAGCAGCCACCACGGCGCCGGCGCCCGCCCGTGGCCGGCCGGCAGCAGGCCTGCCGCCGCGTCGACCAGCTGCTGGTGCACGGCTGCGCGTTCTGCGGTGCTGCGACGGGTCTGCAGGTAGGCGCGCAGCACGTCGTGCAGCACCAGCCGGGGACCGGGCGGATCGAGCCGGTAGTCGGCCGCCAATCCCAGGCCAGCCAGCTCCTCAGCGAACGCCTCCATCGGGTAACCGGGCCACAGCAGCCCGAGTACGGGCAGCGGGATATCGACGTCCTCAGGAAAGATCGCCAGGTCGAGGTAGCGGTGCCGATCCGCCGGCTCCAGCAGGGCCAGGCTCGCCTCGACGGTGGCCGCCACCGCCCGGCTGCGATCCCCCGGCCGCGCCGGATCGAGCACTGCAGGCCCCTCGCTCACCAGCCGGCGCACCGTGTCCGCCGCCGCGTCCACGGCCGGCTGCCCGCGCGCCACCTGGCTGCGTAGCACGCCGTTGATCAGGTTCAGCAAGACCGGCCACCGCCCGGCAAGATCGGTGAGTCGCCCGGCTACCTCGGCCGGCAGCCCGGCCACCCCGTCGGCGAGCAGTTCGCGGGCCTGCTCGCCCGACATCGCGTCCACCGCGATGCGCGGTCCGCCATCGGGCAGCAGATCCGGGATGCGGGTGGTGACCAGCCTGGTACAGCAGCGGCCGCCGAAGCGGAACGGCCGCAGCTGGGACTGCTCCCACACATCATCGATGACCAGCAGCACCGGGTCCCGCTCGTCCAGCAGCCGCCCCAGCTCCGCTCCAGCCGCGTCCGGCTCGGAGATCGCCGGCCGCTGCCCGCACAACGCGAAGGCCAGGTCGTTGATCCGCACAGCGAGGTCCGCCCCGCGCACCTCCTGGCCGACCGTCACCCACAACAGGCCGCCTCGATACCGGCGGCTGATTTCCGGCCTGTGGCACGCCCAGGTCGCCAGCCGGGTCTTGCCGAATCCACCCGCCCCGTGCAGCCCGGTGGTCAGCCCCACCATCGCCGGCCCCGGCTCCATCAACGCCGTCACCAGCCGGCCACCGAGCTCGGGCCGCTCCACCATCCGGTCCAAGGGCGGAGCCATCCACGGCCGCCGAGCGCCGGGCGCGGGCACAGCCGCCCGGTCCCGGTCCCGGTCGGCGAGCAGCAATACCAAACCCGCCGCGGAAACCGGCAACGCCAGGACATTCGCCCAGCCGGCCACCGCGTTCACATCTCCCGCGAGCGCCCATACCGGCAACGCCACGCTCAGCACCGCTAATGCCCCGCTCAGCAGCACCCATCCCGCCCGGGCCCGCCACGACCGTCCCGCCCACCACCGGCGCTTCACCATAGGTCCATCGTCGCGTAACCACGCCACCACGCACAGCCCGAGAACGACGGCCCGCGACATACAGACCCGCCGGCTGGCCGCGGATGGCAGATATCAGTACCGGACACTACGTGCAGCAGCTCGGTTCCGCAGGGTGACTCTCACCTCTTCGCCTGGGAGGAACGAGCCCGCGAGTCCTCCACGCACACCTGGAGCAGATCCGGCGGTACTGGCCAAGCACGGCGACGCGGTAGGCGCGTCCTGACCCCTGACCCGGTCAGCAAACCGGGCTACCGAACGCATGCGACAATGCAGAATCAACGTACGTGCCGGGAGCTCTCAGCATGGATAAGGAATGAGCGAGACGAGCGCCAGGACCCATGCCAGCGCGGTCATCACCGTGCACAAGTACGAGCCCGTGGCCTACGAAGAACCGGCCGAGGGCCCGGTTCTCAGCAGGATTCACGTTCAGGAGAGCTTCACCGGCGATGGTCGAGTTCCTGCAAGCCGGGCGCGCCGACGGGTCGGCCAGCTTTGTCGGGATCGAGCGGGTAACCGGGTCGGTGGGTGGCCGGACGGGCACGTTCCTGCTTCAGGACACCGGCACCGTGCAGGGCAACGTGGTCAGCGGTGACTGGTTCGTGATCCCGGGCTCTGGCACCGGCCAGTTGGCCGGGCTGCGGGGCAACGGCGGCTTCCGTGCCAACCTCGGCGAGGGCGCCCAGGTTCACCTTGACTACTGGTTCGATTGACCCATCACCAGCCCGCCACGTCGCTCGCGAAAGACCGCCCGGCACCGCGTGACGACCCGCCGGTCAGTCCATGCCGCCCAGCACGTTCTGGTCCCAGTCGATCACCGAGCCGGTGACCACGCCGGAGCGGTCAGAAAGCAGGAAGACGACGAAGTCGGCGATCTCTCCGGCCTGTCCCAGCTTGCCCATCGGCAGCGACGCGTCGGCTTTGTCCCGCCAGTCGTCGCCCGCGCCGTGGAACTGGCGCTGGGTGGCGTCCTCGCCTTCGGTATCGGTCCAGCCGATGTCCAGGCCGTTGATGCGGATCTTGTCCCAGCGGTGCGCGTGGGCCGCGTTGCGGGTCAGCCCGGCCAGCCCGGCCTTGGCCGCGACGTACGGCGCGAGATAGGGCTGGCCGCCGTGCTCGGAGGAAGAGATCACGTTCACGATGGTGCCGGGCGCCTGACGCGCGACGAGGTCGGCCACGACGGCCTGCATGAGGAAGAACGGGGCCTTCAGGTTGACCGCGATGTGCGCGTCGAACAACTCTGGGGTGGTGTCGAGCAGCGTGCCCCGAGTGGTCAGCCCCGCCGCGTTGACCAGGCTGTCCACCCGGCCGAACGCGGCGATCGTGGCCGTCACGCACGCCTGGGCCTGCGCGACGTCGCCCACGTCGGCCTGGACGAACAGCGCCTTTGTGCCGGCCGCGATGAGCTCGGCGGCCAGCGCCTCGCCCGGCTCGCGCCGTCGGCCGGCCACCGCGACCAGGGCGCCCTCGCGGGCCGCCGCCCGGGCGACGGCCGCGCCGAGCCCCTGCGTGCCGCCGCTGACGAGCACCACCCGGTCTTGCAGCAGCGTCATGATGTCGCCTCGCCCGCGGCCGGCCGGGTCTGGCGTCGGGCGGACCACGCATTCAGTTCTGTCTCCAGCCGCCGCCGTGACCAGCCTTCCGCGACGGCCTGGCCCAGGATCTCCGCCTGCGTCGTCGGCGCCAGTCCGCCGATGGGCTGGTCCAGGTCGAGATTCGTCGGGAATGAGTAGCCTTCCGCGCACGCCGCGATCACGTTGTTGATCATAGAGAGCGCGGCCCCGGCGTCTGCCATGGCCCGCAGCGCCGGGAACACGGCCGCTGACATCGCGCTCCGGTCGACTGCCTCCATGGCCCGGCCGAACGCCGATGACACCTGCAGCAAGTTGGCCATCCGGTTGACGTCGGTGGTGCGGTTAGTGCCCGCGGCATGGAAGAGGGCCGGGTTGAAGAACACCGCGTCACCCTTGCGCAACGGCAGCTGGACGTGGCTGGCCTCGAAGTACTCGCGGAACTCCGGCCGCCGCCAGGCCAGGTAGCCGGGCAGGTACTTCTGCGAGTGCGGCAGGTACATCGTCGGACCGGTCTCGGCTGGCATGTCCGAATGCGCCACCGCCCCCTGCAGAGTGAGCACGGGCGAAAGCCGGTGCACGTGCTGCGGGTACTGCGCGGCCTGGGCGTCAGACTGGAACCCCAGGTGGTAGTCGCGGTGCACGGTCTGCGCCGCGCCGCCCGGGTTGACCACGTTGACCTGCGAGGTGACCTGGTAGCCAGGCCCGAGCCAGGCGCGGCACACGGTCGCGATGAGGTCGTTGGCGTAGTAGGCCGCGAACACGTCAGGGGCGCGCAGGGCCAGCTTCTCCAGCGCGTTCCAGATCCGGTCGTTCTGCCCGGCCTTCGCGAAATGGTCGCCGACGGCGGCGCCCGCCGCCCGCTGGGCGGCGATGATCACCTCGAACTGCCGCGTGGCCCGGTCGACGACACTGACGTCACCGAACGCACCGGCCAGAACTACGATGCCGGGGCCGTCGTGCAAGGCGCGGATCAGCTCAGCTTCAACGCGCCCTCGGGCTGCCGGGAGGGACAGCTCCTCCCGCAGGCGCGGGCCGTCGTAGACGAGCACGTTCTGCTCGACCGTGGCGGCCTGCGGGTAGTCGGCGAGGTCGGTCTTCTCGCTGACAAGGTCGACGAGGTCGGTCAGCCGGCAGGCCTCGGCGGCCAGGTAGCCCGCCACCGGGTGGCCATAGTTCGTCATCTACTCGCTCCCGGAGGATTCACGCGTTCAACGACATGCGACGTCATAAGCCTAGAATTACAATGACCTCAGTCAACCGCAAAAAACCATCAAAAACCCATCAGGAACTTGACGACCGTCATGCCTTCCCGTCCCTTCCGGATCCGCGAGATCGCCGTCCAGGCGGGCCTGTCCGAGGCGACCGTCGACCGGGTGCTCAACGGCAGAAGCGGCGTCCGTGACAGCACCGTCCGCGAAGTCCGCTCCGCGATCGCCGACCTGGAACGACAGCGGGACCAAGTCCGGCTGGCCGGGCGGACGTTTCTCATCGACGTCGTCATGCAGGCGCCTGCCCGGTTCTCCGCCGCCGTCCGCGCCGCGCTCGAGGCCGAGCTCCCGCTGCTTCGCCCGGCCGTCATCCGGGCGCGCTTCCACCTCCGCGAGACCGGATCCGCCGCGGACCTGATCGAGACGCTGGACGGCATCGGCCGCCGGGGAACGCCCAGCCGCCCGGCAACTCAGGGCATCGTGCTCAAGGCGCCGGACACCAGCGAGGTGAACGAGGCCGTCGCCCGCCTGGCAGGCCGGGGCGTCCCGGTCGTCACCCTGGTGACCGACCTGCCGCGCAGCCCGCGGACCGCCTATGTCGGCATTGACAACCGAGCGGCCGGGGCGACCGCCGCTTACCTCATCACGCAGTGGCTCGGCCCCCGCCCCGGCGCCGTCCTGGTCACCCTCAGCCGCAGCTTCTTCCGCGGCGAAGAGGAACGCGAGATGGGTTTCCGGTCCGCGCTGCGATCGATGCGGCCGGACCGGCAGATCATCGACGTAACCGAGACCGACGGCCTCGACGCCACCATCCGCGGCCTGGTCCTGGCGGCCCTGCAGACCCAAGCCGCCGTCCCCGCCATCTACTCCATCGGCGGCGGCAACACCGCCATCCTCGACGCGTTCGCCGCAGTCGGCCGCCCGGCGCCGGTATTCATCGCGCACGATCTTGACGAAGTGGCAGCCCCGGTCGTGACCAGGGATTACATCGGCCCACTGGCGCTAGGCGCGGCTGCTGCGAGGAAACCGCCAGGCCGCCGCTGGCCGGGAGCCCTGGGTGAGAGCCGGCGTGAGGCAAGCACCAGCGCCCCGTTCGGGAAAAATAGATTTTGGGTTCAATAGACTGGAAGCAGCCACCAGATCGGGTGACGCACTCCAGACGCCGAATGAACGAGACTCACGCATGCCCGTAAAGCAGATCACGCAAGCCGCCATCGCGACCAGGGATGACCTGCGCAATGTCGCCATCGTCGCGCACGTCGACCACGGCAAGACCACGCTGGTCGACGCGATGCTGTGGCAGTCGGGCGCGTTCCGCGCCAACGCGAACGTGGCCGAGCGGGTGATGGATTCCGGCGACCTGGAGCGGGAGAAGGGCATCACGATCCTGGCCAAGAACACCGCGGTGCGCCACGCCGGGCTGACCATCAACATCGTGGACACGCCCGGGCACGCGGATTTCGGCGGCGAGGTGGAGCGCGGCCTGTCCATGGTCGACGGCGTGCTGCTGCTCGTGGACGCCAGCGAGGGGCCGCTGCCGCAGACCAGGTTCGTGCTGCGCAAGACGCTGGAAGCCGGGCTGCCGGTGATCCTCGTGGTCAACAAGGTGGACCGGCCGGACGCGCGGATCGCCGAGGTGGTAGACGCCTGCTACGAGCTGTTCATCGACCTGGACGCGACCGAGGAGCAGATCGAGTTCCCGATCGTGTACGCCTCCGCGCGGGCCGGCCGGGCCTCGCTGACCCGGCCCGCCGACGGCGAGATGCCCGACTCGCCGGACCTCGAGCCGCTGTTCACCACGCTAAAGGGCACCGTCCCGGCGCCCGCCTACGAGGTGGGCGCGCCGCTGCAGGCGCACGTGACCAACCTTGACGCCTCGTCCTACCTCGGCCGGATCGCGCTGTGCCGGATCCGCAACGGCACGATCTCCCGCGGCCAGCAGGCCGCCTGGTGCCGCCGGGATGGCTCGATCGAGAAGGTCAAGATCTCCGAGCTTTACCTGACCGACGCGCTCGAGCGGGTGCAGGCCGACTCGGCCGGGCCCGGTGACATCGTGGCCATCGCCGGCATCCCGAACATCATGATCGGGGAGACCCTGGCCGACGTGGACGACCCGCGGCCGCTGCCGCTGATCACGGTGGACGAGCCGGCCATCTCGATGACGATCGGCGTGAACACCTCGCAGTTGGCCGGTCAGGCGGCCGGGGCCAAGGTCACCGCCCGGCTGGTCCGTGACCGGTTGAACCGCGAGCTGGTCGGCAACGTCTCACTGGCCGTGCTGCCCACCGAGCGTCCCGATACCTGGGAGGTCCGCGGCCGCGGCGAGCTGGCGCTGGCCGTGCTGGTGGAGACGATGCGCCGGGAGGGCTACGAGCTGACCGTGGGACGGCCCGCCGCCGTCACCCGCGAGATCGACGGCGCCGTCTACGAGCCGGTGGAGCGGCTCTCCGTGGACGTGCCCGAGGAGTACCTGGGCACGGTGACCTCGCTGATCTCGGTGCGGCGCGGCCGGATGGAGTCGATGACCAACCATGGCACCGGTTGGGTCAGGCTCGAGTTCGTGGTGCCCGCCCGGGGCCTGATCGGCTTCCGCACCCAGTTCCTGACCGAGACCCGCGGCACCGGGATCGCGCATCACGTGTTCGAGGGGTACGAGCCGTGGTCGGGCGCCATGCGGGGCCGCGCGACCGGCTCGCTGGTCGCCGACCGGACCGGCAGCGCGTCCCCGTACGCCATGTTCAACCTGCAAGAACGCGGGTCGCTTTTCGTCTCCCCCGGCACCGAGGTGTACGAGGGGATGATCGTCGGGGAGAACTCAAGGCCCGACGACATGGACGTGAACATCACCCGTGAGCGCAAGGTCACCAACGTGCGCCAGTCCACCGGCGAGGAGCTCGAGCGGCTGGTGCCGCCGCGGCTGCTCAGCCTGGAGCAGGCGCTCGAGTTCTGCGCCGACGACGAGTGCGTGGAGGTGACCGCCTCCGCGGTCCGCCTGCGCAAGACCATCCTCGACGCCAAGGAGCGCGGCCGCGCCCGCGGCCGCGCCTCCCGCGCCACCTGAGTCTCCGCGCTACCTAACCTATGCCGCCCCGCCCACCGCGGAACAATCGTTACAATCCGCGTTCTTCCGGACATGTGGGGTAGCTATGGTGTAGCTCGCGCCTTACCGGTCCCGGTCGCGGCGGAGCCGGTCGATGACGTCGCCGGGGTTGTCCGCCGCGACCC
>WNGJ01000968.1_pt1 | contig 35254 bp, 32 predicted proteins | sample 5400611 | NCBI WGS metagenome assembly WNGJ01 (sample SAMN13153375, study PRJNA577476) | soil metagenome | isolation source: 40 cm soil or saprolite under Garry oak tree replicate 1 | place: USA:California | collected 2016-06-15
ACCTCGTGACGAAAGCCTTGCAATGTGTTAAGGTTCATCTGAGTAATGCTCCTTTCAATGAGTTACCGGAACATTACTCCTTTGGGCACTCCTTTACAACGAGGACTGCCCATTTGTCTACTGTAGTCTAAACGTCAATTAGCTTAATCACGGACAGTATTTGATGCTTACGGGAGAGTGTTAGTATGCCAGTCTCAGTAACCAATTCCAAGTTGATTTACGAAGCGCTGAAAGCCTGTAATGTCAAGATTATTTCAGCCCTCCCCGAAACCTGGCTGGTTCACCTGATGCGCATGGCAGACGAAGACCCCGACATGACGCTTGTACGCCTCGCCAAAGAGGAAGAAGGTATCGGTATTTCAGCAGGTGCACACCTGGCGGGTGTCAATTCCGCCTTGTTGATGCAAAATCACGGTTTTCTGGCGGCGATTAATCCCATCGTCTCTCTGGCATTGCTCTACAAAATTCCCTTGCTCATGCTTATCAGTTACCGGGGGCATTGGGGTGAAAAAGACCCCTGGCAGACACAAGGTGGCCTGGTGACCGAGCCAGTATTGCGGGCTTTGAACATTCCAACCTGGCATTTGAATACCCCCAACGAGATCTACCGTCGTCTCAAAGACGCACAGACATTGGCCCATGCCTCATTACACCCGGTAGCCGTCTTGTTGTCACGCGAATTGATGTGGGAGGAATGAGAAAAAGTCTAAAAGGCTCTTCTTCCTTACCTTGTCGTGAAAGTCAACATGCTTCATGGTCTCAATGAAGTGAAGAGGGGTTTTTCACGCGCTCTTTTTAAGGAGTTCCATGTGCCTTATCTCTCATAGCCAGGCATAAATGCTATGCGGAAGGCTCAAGAACTTGATTGTAAAAGCTCAAGATACCCAACTACAACAATCTGAGGATAGCCAGCAATCTTCTAGAACCACTTCGATCTGGCGTGGCGCGATTATTCCGTTTCTAGGGACGCGCTTGAGTCTTGTACTGGTAGGATTATTGACAGACTTTTATATTTTGCCATTGCTGAAAAGAACCCCTATCCTGCCATCGCCTACAGCAAATACTCATTTCCCTGATGCACTCTGGCTGATGTGGCAACGTTTTGATAGCGGTTTCTATATCAGTCTTGCTCGATCCGGCTACTGGCCGGCCAGTACCCTGCATACATACTCGAACTGGGCCTTTTTTCCACTCTTTCCCCTGTTGATCTTTCTTTTTGCTCACCTCTTCGGGGGGAGCGAAGTGGCCTTTAGCCTGGCGGGCCTACTGGTCTCCAATGTAGCTGCACTAATAGCGGTTATCTACCTCTACAAACTTGTACGACACGAATTTGGGGCAAACATCGCCTCTCTCAGCGTGATCTACCTGGCACTCTTTCCGACCGCTATCTACCTCTCGGCGATCTATGCAGAATCACTCTTCCTCGCCTGCTGTGTAGTCTGTATCTACTACGCTCGCATACATCGCTGGTGGCTGGCTGGCCTGTGTGGTGGCCTGGCATCACTAGCACGGGCACAAGGTGTTCTCTTGCTTATACCAGTTGTGTGGGAATACTGGCAGGTTATTAGTGATCGTTATGCCCCTATCACCAGCACTGGACAAGACAACTTACAAGAACGGATGCGTACATGGGTTACTTCACGCCTGCGCGGGCCTCTCCTGGCAGCACGAGAACTGCGTAACTGGCTCTCCCTGTTCACACTCGGCCTCATCCCTTCAGGCCTGCTGGCATTCCTGATCTATGGAAAAATCATGACGGGTCATCTGTTGGCAACCTTCGACAATCTCAATTGGGGCTGGGGACGCTTTTTCGAAAATCCCTTGCAGTTACTCTTTATGTCTCTGACCCATCCAGAGAGAGCTAACCCGATGGACTGGAACTTCTGGATTCTCAACATGAGTATCGTGCTGCTTTTCCTCGGCTTCACAGTGTGGGCATTTTGGAGGTTGCCCACGATCTATGCACTTTTCACGCTCGTTATGGTGCTTTTACCATTATCAAGCAGCCGCATAAATAGCATCAGCCGTTATTACCTCATAGTTTTTCCGGCGTTTATCCTGCTGGCACTCTGGAGTAACAACGTGGAACAGGCGCACCGCCGCTATTTTATCATAATCTTTTTCGCGATGCTGCAAGCGGTGCTGATGGTTTTCTTTGTATTAGGCCTACCCGCGATAGCATAGGCCAGATGGGGAAAAGAATCTGCCGTTGACCCAGATTTGTAGAGTTGGCGAACTTGGAATATACTGAGGTCACGAAAGGGAAGGTGAGCGCCAAGAAATCAATGTGATTTAGGACGTAAAGAAGGGCAGGATGAGCATGTTACGCGCTGATGCTTTGCAGGCCATTTATCCCGAATTGGAAAACCGTATTGTAGTCACCATCATGGGCGCGGTTGCTGCTGAGTTATATATGCTCGGTCACCGCCCCAACTTTTTTTATCTTGAACACGCAATGGGACTCGCGTCATCAATGGGCCTGGGAATCGCTCTATCAATGCCGGAAAACAAAGTCATTGTTATTGATGGTGATGGTTCACTGCTGATGAACCTGGGCACATTAAGCACGATGGCACGCTACAAGCCGGGCAACCTGCTGCACATCGTCTTCGATAACGGGAGCCTGCTCTCCGTGGGCGGTTTCCCGACAGCAACATCCACCGGTACCGACCTGGCTGGCATCGCCAGGGCATCAGGTGTGCCATGGGTGATGGAAGCTAACACGCCCGAAAACCTGAAGGAGGGCGTGACGGAGGCGCTGCAGAGCAACACGTTGACAACGATTGTCTCTAAAGTCGAGGCTATCGGGCCAAAGACCTTTCACATGGATTTACCGCTACTCGAGAACCGCTTCCAGTTCTGGCGTTGCCTGGAGGCGATGCGAAAGCAATCCGGGGCTTAGATTACGGAAAGGAAGAGAAAAAGATGGCAAATGTTTTGTCACAATTGCTGGAGGAACTGAACTCCGGCCGGCTCAAAATCGTCGATTTGACTACCCCGCTGGGCCCAGATACGCCAGTGATCGATCTGCCGCCGATATTCGCACCATCGCCGGGTTTGACGATTACCGAGATTTCGCACTATGACAGCCGTGGGCCTGCCTGGTACTGGAACGTGATGAACCTGGGAGAGCATACCGGTACACACTTCGACGCGCCGATCCACTGGGTCACCGGCAACGACCTGCCCAACAATGCAACGGATACCATCCCACCAAGCAAGTTCATTGGCCCGGCCTGTGTGATCGACGTAACTGCCGACGTGGAACAATCTGCCGATTTCTTGCTGACCATCGAACGTGTCGAACAATGGGAAGGCGAACATGGCCACCTTCCGCCGGGTGCGTGGCTATTGGTACGCACCGGTTGGAGTAAGCGTACTGGACGCGAGGCATTTTTGAATGAATCGCACGCGCCGGGCTTTCACCCGACGTGTTCAGCATTCCTGGCGAAAGAGCGCGAAATCTTAGGGGTCGGGGTGGAAACCGTGGGTACAGATGCCGGCCAGGCTGGAGGCTTCGACCCGCCATTTCCAAGCCATACATTTATGCACGGCGCAGGCAAATTCGGTATTACCAGCCTGGTGAACCTGGAGTTGCTGCCAGCAACTGGCGCAATTGTGATTGCCGCGCCGCTCAAGATCGTCAATGGTTCCGGTAGCCCGCTGCGCGTGATTGCAATTACGCCGTAGGAGCAGCTCTCCCAGGGCAGTAAGCCCCAGAGGCGCGGATTTAAGCGTTTCACGAGATTACCCGGCCCCACCTAGGGCGGGGGCAAGCCCCAGAGGCGCGAACGGAAGATTGCCCTACACCACCCCAGGGCGGGGGCAAGCCCCGCCCCTACTATATACGGGCTTCGCAGGCCGATTCGTCGTATAGTAGAGGCGACTCTTGCGGTCGCCCTGGGATGGGGGCTACCACGAGGTATCGATTTACGGGAACTGTAGGAGATTACTACATGCCGACGTTAGAACTTGAGACTATGCTCGTGGAACTCGATGGACCGCTGGGGCGGCTGCGCCTCAATCGTCCAGAGGCGCTTAACGCCGCCAATTGGGCGTGGGTGCGGGACCTTGTTACTGCTACTGACTACCTTGCCCAGAGCGCCGAGACACACGTGGTCATCGTCGGTGGCGAGGGCCGTGCTTTTTGCAGCGGTCTCGATACGAAAGAGTTGGCTCAAGGCAACCTCACACCTGAATGGTTCGCGACATGGGAGCGCGGCGTTGTAAGGCTAGCCAGCCTTGACGCTATCACTATTGCCGCTATACATGGTTACTGCCTGGGTGGGGGACTACAGGTAGCGCTGGCTTGCGACCTGCGCATTGCCACCACCGATGCCATACTTAGCATACCCGCCGTCAGAGAAGGACTTGTCGCTGCCCTGGGACCGATGCGCCTTGCTAGAATCATCGGGGCTGGCCCCGCCAAGCAGCTCTGTTTTTTCGGCCATCAATTTACGGGCGAAGAAGGCGTGGCGCTGCGCATTATTAATGAGGCGTGCACACCGGATAGACTCGAGGAGCGTACGCTGGCAATGGCCGAAGAACTCCTGGCTATTCCCTTTACGGCGTTGAAACATACCAAACGCCAGATCGACCACGCCTTTGAACAGGATACGGCAACACTTTTGGCAGAGTTCCTGGATGCTGTGGAGGATTGCCTGCGTTCACCCGAACATAAAGCAGTAATGGCTGCTTACCGTGAAGAACTGGCGCGACGCGGCAAAGTGAAAGAGGAACGCCTATGACCACTAGCGTCATCAAGGCACTCACCTTTGACGTCTTTGGTACTGTCGTAGACTATCGCGGCACCATTATTCGCGAAGGAGAACAGCTCAACCGAGCGAAGGAACTGCACGTAGATTGGGCACAGTTTGCCGATGCCTGGCGTGCCCGCTATGGGCCCTCGATGGATCGCGTCATGCGTGGAGAACTGCCCTGGACCAATCTCGATTCCTTACACCGCCTGTCTCTAAACGAGTTGCTTGTAGAGTTCAAGATCAACGACCACTTTACTGAGGATGAGAAAGACCACCTCAATCATGTATGGCACCGGCTCCAACCCTGGCCCGACGCCATTCCGGGGCTCGCGCACTTACGCAAACGCTTTGTCCTGGCGACCCTCTCGAATGGGAATGTGGCCTTACTTGTGAACATGGCGAAGTATAGTGCTTTGCCATGGGACTGCATTCTCTCAGCAGAGTTGGTCCAGGCCTACAAGCCCGATCCTCGTCCCTATCAGATGGCGGTCAATCTGCTCGGACTACGTAACCATGAGGTGATGATGGTCGCCGCCCACCAGGAGGATCTGCGCGCTGCCCAGGCGCAAGGGATGCAGGCGGCCTTTGTCCCGCGTCCACTGGAGCGAGGCCCCCACAACGTGCCGGATCTCACCCCTGACCCGGCATTTGAGGTTGTGGCGACCGATTTCATGGACCTGGCGCAGCAACTCGGCACATAAGGCGGGCATCCAAACGTAGTTGAAACAAACCAGCATACCTTTTCCCTTACAGAGATGTGCTATAATTTATTTAGAGCATCTAAATAATTGATGATCGAAGGGAAGGTGTCATGACAACCGAAAAGTTGGCAGAAGATCTGCTTACCCTCTGGCGTATACTGCGCGGTTTGTCGCATCCTGTGCGACGGGCTGAGATGACACCAGAGCAGTACTGGCTGCTGCGCCTGCTCAATCGTGCCGGTTCACTCAGCGTAGGCGAGTTGGCAAATGAGCTTGGGATTACGACAAGTTCAGCGACAGTGGCTTGCAAGCGGTTAGAGAAAGCCGGGCTGCTCACGCGTGAACGCTGGGCGGATGACGAGCGCATTGTACGAGTGGCACTGACGGAGCAGGGCCTCGCACAGATCGATGCGTGGCGGCAACGGAAACGCGAGTCTCTTACTGACTTGCTGAGCGTGCTCGACCAACACGACCAACACGAGTTACAAAGAATTATTGAGCGCGTACTGGAAGCAGCAGGCGCGCGCAGATCTGAGGAAGAAAGAAACGATGACTGCAATCGTTGAAGTACACGATCTAGTTAAGCACTTCGGTGAACATACCGCCGTCAACGGTGTCAGCTTTGACGTAGAAAGAGGCGAGGTCTTTGGCTTGCTCGGACCCAACGGGGCGGGTAAGACTACAACAATTAAAATGCTGATTACTTTACTGCCTCCCACATCGGGCAGCGCACGAGTGGCCGGATTTGATATCGTGCACCAGAAAGCAGATGTGCGCCGCAGCATTGGCTATGTACCGCAGGCCCTCTCGGCTGATGGCACTCTGACTGGCTACGAGAACTTGCTACTCTTTGCCAAGTTGTATGATATCCCTCACAAAGAGCAGGCTTCACGCGTGCGAGATGCGCTTGCATTTGTGGGGCTCACCGATGCGAGCAACCAGTTGGTGCAGCACTATTCCGGCGGAATGATCCGGCGATTGGAAGTCGCGCAGTCCCTGTTGCACCGGCCACGGGTGCTTTTCCTGGATGAGCCGACAGTTGGGCTAGATCCTGTGGCGCGCCAGGCCATATGGAATCACCTGCTGGAACTGCGTAACGAGACAGACACGACCATTTTCTTAACAACTCATTCAATGGAGGAAGCCGATAGCCTATGCAGCCGCGTAGGTATCATGCACAGGGGAGACATTGTGGCGCTTGATACGCCTGATAATCTCAAGACTACAGTTGGAGGTGCGAATACGACGCTCAACGATGTATTCGTCCATTACGCAGGCGATGCCCTGGAATCTGGAGGAAGTTACCGTGAAACTGCAAGAGCCCGCCGCACAGCACGGCGACTCGGGTGAGACAATAGCAATAGCGCAACCACGCCAGGTGACTCTGCCTGACAATTTGAGCAACTTTTTCAGAAAGACGCTCGTTATTGCGGAGTGGGAGGTGCGCAAGCTACGGCATGATCCGACGGATATGCTCACGCGTACTGTGCAGCCGGCGCTGTGGCTGCTGATATTCGGAGAGGTGTTCACACGCCTTCGAGCCATCCCCACAGGTTCGGTGCCTTACCTCGACTTTCTGGCACCGGGTATCCTGTCACAGAGTGTCTTGTTCATTGCGATCTTTTATGGGATTGCGATCATCTGGGAACGTGACCTGGGCGTCATAAACAAGTTTCTGGTCAGTCCTACTCCCCGCCTGGCATTGGTACTGGGGAAAGCACTCTCAGCAGGTGCACGCGCGCTTCCGCAGGCGATCATCATCTATATACTGGCCCTGGTGTTAGGGGTGCGAATGAACTTGAATCCGCTCGCACTGCTGGGAGTCGTGGTCCTTGTGGTGCTGGGCGCAGCCTGTTTCTCCACATTTTCAATGATTATTGCGTGTTTATTGAAGACACGCGACCGGGTGATGGGTATCGGCCAGATATTGACCATGCCGCTGTTCTTTGCCAGCAACGCGATCTATCCTATTGCAATTATGCCCGCTTGGCTGCAAGTGATCGCGCATGGCAATCCGCTCACGTATCTAGTGGATGGGTTACGTGCGTTGATGCTGGCTGGCAACACAGACATGTCAGGCCTGGGAACAGATTTCGTTGTCCTGTTCGCAGTCACGCTTATACTGGCCGTGATCTGTGCCAAGCTCTAACCGCGTATCGTCGAGTGATGCAGGATGCTCTGCCTGAGTTATCCTGGCGCCCGCTCAGGCAGCCTGGCACCCGCAAGGGGGCACTAATCCTCCCCTGGAGGGTGCTCCACTACATGTGCGCCTAGCAAATCAACCTTGACAGTCTACGAGAAACCTCGTGGGTGGGTGAAGTGTGGCAGCCGTCATGTTGTGTTGCCTTCTTCGCCCACCCATATTTGAGTTCGAGGCTTCATTCTTCACCACATTTTCCATTTTGTTTTATCGACATTGCGGTGGTATGTTATATTTATCGACACGACGCGACTGGAAATTAGCATAAGAGGAGTCCAATGTGCAAAAATCCCAGGCACCTGAAAATGCCCACTCAGTTGCGAGACTTTGAAGACTTTATTCATAACATTATGAAGCGATACTAAGCTTGCCACATGGGAATTTATAGTGAAGAAGAAAACAAGTTGAACGAGAAACAGGCGCGATTACGCGCTCTTGAAAATCAAATCAAGCGATTACAAAGACGCATTTACAATTTAGACCAACGCAGCAACCGGATCGGCTGGATACGTGTTGCCATCTTTTTTGCCGGGGCGCTGCTGAGCATTCTGGCTTACTTTCTGGTAGGCTGGTGGCTTTTTCTGATCGGTGTAGTGATCACACTGACCATCTTTAGCGTTGTCGCGTATTTTCACGGCTGTATCGACAGGAGCATTACGCGGCACAAAATCTGGATGCAGATCAAAGCGACACAGGTAGCACGTATCAAACTCGACTGGGACGGTATTCCACCAGTACACTCACCCGAACCCCGGGCGGATCATCCCTTTGAAATCGATCTCGACATCACGGGCAGGCGCTCACTGCATCAACTTGTCAATACGGCCACCTCAATGGAGGGGAGACAGCGATTACGGGATTGGTTTTTGGATACGCTCCCCGACCTGCAAGCTATTCGCAAAAGACAGGCGCTCATCCAGGAGCTAGCCCCTCTCACGATTTTTCGTGACAAACTGCTCATGAAATCTATGCTTGCAACAAAAAACACTGCTGAGTCGTGGGAGGGGAAAAAGCTGCTGAATTGGCTGAACGAACACACAACGTCACGGCCACTACTGCCACTCTTATTTATGTCATTATTTTTATCGGTACTCACCATCTGTCTTCTGTTACTGAATTTGTTGGCACTCATTCCCCAATACTGGATAATTTCGCTGCTGCTAACAATACTCTTTCTCTTCGTGACAAAGGACCAGAGAGGCGATCTTTTTGAGGATGCCTACCAGTTGAGAGACGCGTTCGCACAACTCAGCCTGGTTTTTGAGTACCTGGAAACGTATCACTATGGTAAGAACTCAAACCTGAGAAGTCTGTGCGAGCCTTTCTTCCTGGATCGCGAGCGACGACCCTCGATGCTTTTGAAAAAGATCGCCCGAGTTGCTTGGGCAGCGACACTGCGGAAGAATCTACTGCTGTGGGTCAGCATAAACGTGCTGGTGCCATGGGATTTTTACTTTGCGTACCGTTTTAACCAGTACAAATCCCAGGTAGCAGTGGATTTACCCACATGGCTGGACGTGTGGTGCGAGCTCGAGGCGCTTAACTCGCTGGCAAGTTTTGCGTATCTGAACCCTGGCTATGTGCTGCCCGAAGTCATATCTTGCGCAGATCAAGACAGCGACAACATAGCAATGCGAGTTCGTGGCCTGGGACATCCTCTCATTCCAGAGGAGCATAAAGTTGTAAATGATTTTGCCATCAACGAACTGGGCGAGATCGATATTATTACCGGCTCGAACATGTCGGGGAAAAGCACCTTTCTGAGAACATTAGGCATCAACCTCTGCCTGGCCTACGCTGGTGGCCCGGTCAACGCGAGCACGTTCAAGATATCCCTTTTCAGGTTGTTTACCTGCATAAAGATCAGCGATTCGGTGACCGAGGGCTATTCCTACTTCTATGCCGAGGTCAGGCGTCTGAAAGCTCTACTGAATGAACTGGAATCGAGCGATAGTCATATGCCGCTTTTCTTTCTGATCGATGAGATCTTTAAGGGCACGAATAATCGCGAGCGGCGCATTGGCAGCGAATCGTATATTTCGGCATTGACCGGACGAGATTGCCTGGGTGTGATTTCGACGCACGACCTGGAACTGGTTAAGCTGGCTGATAAGTTGCCCGAGATCAGGAATTATCATTTCAAGGAAGATGTTATTGATGGTGAGATGGTGTTTGATTATGTATTGCGGCCAGGGCCAAGCCCGACGACGAATGCGCTGAAGATCATGCAGATGGAGGGGTTGCCTGTTGATATGAGGATTGCGGAGAGTGAATAGTAATGGATACTGTTTTCGAAGCGCTGCCGGTATTGACCCATGCATGCCATTTCTGGATTGCGAAAGTGTTTGTTTTCATTTAGAATAGCATATGCACAGTACCGGTATACTCCCAAACGGGATACAAACGAGGAGGAACTAATGGACGACAAAGAAATCCTGCACCGCATTACAGCGCTGGTGAACGAGGAACACGAACTCATGAGTCTAGCAGAAGGAGAAGGGCTAGATGATGAGCAGCGCACTCGTGTGAAGGAGCTTGAGGTTCACCTGGATCAATGCTGGGACTTGTTGCGCCAGCGCCGGGCACGGCGCCAGGCAGGACTCAACCCGGACGAAGCTAAAGTACGCGATGAGGTAATCGTCGAGCACTACCAGCAGTAATCAGTTAAGAGTACGAGGAGAAGCCGCTGTGCAGGTGATGACTATTGCTGCACAGCGGCTTTCTCTAACCTTTGTAGGTCACTACACGCCCCCACAGGCTCTTGGTGCCCCAAATGCCTGAGCGCAGGCATTCGAGCTGGACAATCTGGCTATGATCTACAAAGAGATTGACCTCTGCACCATAGTTCTTGATATACCAGGCGAAGACTTCGGGGTCGGCAGCCTCGAACATCACTTTCTCCAGCCCCAGGGCAGCGATGATTTTGGCGGCAGCGTCGGTGCGCCAGGTCTTCACATTCTCGGTGATTCCCTCGGACTCAATCATGATCATGTAGGCTCCAGCGTCGAGGAAACGCCTGGCGTGGCCAATAGCCCATTCCACGTCGCGGGTGCCCTCAGCGGCGAGTTCCTCGGCGCTGGTAGCCCCTCCGGCACCGAACTGGATACCCACCTCTGGCTTGGCTTTGAGACCCGCCTGTTGCACTTTTTCCACCAGGCGCAGCCAGTCGTCAGCAGGGATTGTGATAAAGCCGCTCGAGATTTCAAGGATGTCGAATCCTACCTCACGGCACTCTTCAATGTAGCGATGCACGGCCTCTGATCCCTGGGTGAGTACATATTCGATGAACCCACCTGTAGAGACCAGCACGCCGTAACGATGGGCAAGATCGATGATCTCCTTGAGGGCCTTTTTGGGCATCAACGTGAAGGAACCGCCTGCGAATTTCAAAGAATCGACGTAAACGCCCATGGTCTCCAGAATGTCCTCCAGGTAGCGCTTGCCCATAGGGGTATAGTACGGACCACGAATCTCGGTGATCCCACGTGTGCGTGGTTTGCCCTCTCGCTGATTTGTGCGCAGGTAGGTAAACCCCCGTTCGTTCTCACTCTCGCTCATATTAGTCTCTCCTTTGTACTCTAGCCAGAATGCCGGTCAGTTCCTGCACCTCAATGGATTCAAGGCGCGCAACCGCGTCTACGATAACCTGGTGCAGCTCACCACCAGTAGAGGGAATCGCAAGGCTCGCAAACTTGGCTGCTGCCTTTTCCCAGGACATGGGCCGGGTGTAAAATCCTTCATAGTCTCGCTTCTCGATGCTAAATGTCTGGCCATTCTTGAGAATGACCTGGATGTGGCAGGGCATCTCCGCGGGGAAACGCTTACTCATGGCCTCGTCGGGTCGGACGGTGACTTTACGCAAGAGGGTTTGCACATCCTCACGCACGATCCGCTCCGGTGCATACTGTGCGGGGGTCACCTCACCATCCAGCAGCGCCACTGCCACCATATAAGGCAAGCTGTGGTCGGCCTCTTCCTTGGTACGCACCAGGCGCTTGTCTCCCTCCTCACCACCGCCGATGATGTTGTATGAGACCTCAAAGATCTCGATTTCGATGCGCTCGATCTCCTCGGCTTGCAGTTGGTGCGATGCTCGCAATTCCAGAATGCCCTCCAGGGCTGACTGAGAGTGAAATTCGGCATTGTACTTCTTGACGCTGGTGTGTGTGACCGCCTCGAGATTCTCCCGCTGCCAGTCGATTTCAAAGTGCCCGGCGATGCTGTCCATGAAGCCTTTGTTGCCTTCAAACACTTCTAGTGGGCCGGTAATACCACGCATGGCGAGGAAAGCGGCGTGGGTGGCACCGAAAGCGGTATTGGGATAGGCAAGGCCTTTCCAGTTGGAGAGCCTGCCGGTACGGGTGACGCGCAGGGCGTTGTACGCTGTGCCGCTGATGGCAACGGCATTTGCCGTCTTATGCTGGTCGAGGTTCAGCGCTTTAGACACTCCCGCGGCTACAGCATATGCTCCCTGGGTGGTGTGGTCGAATCCTTTGGCTCGCACAGCTGCAACGTCGGAGAGCCGGCATTGGACTTGATAGGCCACTGCTAAAGCTGTGAGGAAATCCTTGCCGCTCTTCCTGGCATACTCGCTTGCGGCGAGCACTGCCCCCAAGTTGTCGCTGGGGTGGCAGGTCTCTCCCCTGGCAAGATAGCTGTCGTTGTAGTCCAGGTAGCGCACCAGGGCTGAGTTGTAGAGCGCCGCACGGTCAGGGGCAGTCTTACTTCCACCGATCAGGGTCGCCAGGGGATTGCCTCCAAAGTCCTCGAGCTGTGTATGGAGCATTTTTATAGGTGGGCCATCGAGCGCTCCAATGGCACAGCCCAGGGCGTCCAATACCCGGATTTTAAGTTGCTGGCGGGCTTCGTTCGAGAGGTTTTCGTAGGTGGCCTGCACTACGTAGGCTGCAAGTTGTTCAACCTGGGTCATTTCTATCTTGCCTCCTGCCCGGTCTAGTTGCTCGAACAGCATCCTAGGGGTTAGTCAGTCTTGTGTGTGTCTGCTCTCTATTCTATACCGTAAAGTACCCAATAGTCTAGAAGGCCGGAGTCTGAGGATCGTTAGCTACTGATGAGTATCCACAAGTAGAATCAGAGGATCAAAGCCTGAAAAGCAAAATCAACACGATAGTCAAGACGTGCAGGAGTTGATCGACCCAGATCGGGCCAATAACCTTATAACGTGCTTTAAGAGGATCGACCACGAAATGAGTACCAAACAAGATAGCGGTGGCAAGTATTGATGGGTGGGCAAAGAGGATGAATACTGCGGTGTAGGTCGCGCAATGATAAAAGTTGACTTCCCAACTTTTACCCTTTTCGACACTCATCCAGGTGCTTTGAAAAGCGAAATCTCCCACAAAATGGCAAGCCAACCAGATAAGCAAGGTAGAAATGGAGACACTAAACAACATGGGCATTCTCCCTCAATATGGTACGCTTCAAGTTGAGTATAGATGAGCAGCGAGGGGACAACAATGAAGTATATCGCCTTAAATGTGTGAGGTAGCGCACAATATGATAGCGTTGGCGCTAGTTATGTTTGCCAGTTATGGTTTTCAAGTCAGTATTCGTGAGATGTTTTTGCCGCAAGCGACCTCGCCAGGGTGTTCCTGTTAGCACACGCAGTATAAGTAAGGCTGTAACAAGCATCCAGAAACAGAATGCCAGGTCTTGCTCCAGGAAGGAGCTATCAACCTGCCCCTGGATGAGTGCTGCAAGCATGGCCGCTCCCACAGCGAGCGTCATCCAACGCAGAGATGGATGACTTTTCGATGTAGTATTGCTCATGGAAATGAGAATACGCGCAAAGAGCCAGAAGAAGAATACCAGCACGGCAACAAACGCCAATAAGCCAAAGATACCCATGCTTACCCAGACATGTAGAAAGATGTTATGTGGATGTGACAATGTAGGCTCGTACCCCAAGCCTGTCAAAACATGCGTAACCGGGTCTCGCGCAATCAAGTAGTAATGATGAGCCGTGGCGGGATCGATACAGACCTTATTAATGCTGTAGTGACACAACCAGTTTTCCATGCCCACGCCAAACCAGGGGTAATCGCGAATCATGTGCAACGCACTCTGCCAGAGATATAGGCGCTTCGTCAGGGTACCCACGCCCCTGACATTTGTATGATGCTCAAAAAGAAAGGCGGTGATAGACGTATGGAAGATCAGGAGAATAGCGCCCAGCGCGAGTATAAAAACTAATGCATTGACAAGCATCGCTTTGCGGTTACGAAGGGAAAGTGCAACAATAAAGAGCGCCGCAACGCCGATAGCAATCCAGGCGCCTAGCGATTGGCTCAAGTAGAGTACCAGCAGCAGGGGTATGCATAGTGCAATGGCAAGTATGCGCAGCCACCATGCGCTAAAGACTCCGGTGGCTTTACGCGTTTTTGCGATCACTAAAGCAAAGCCAAGCGGCAAAACATAATCAAAGAACAATCCGATACCGTTGGCACTGCCATACATTGCGTGCACACGCCGTACGCCATCGGACTCCAGTACAAGATGGTTCCTGAAAAGGAAATATTGGGCCATGCCCAGCAATGCCACTATGAGCCCTGAACCTAGGAATGCAGCAAGCAAGCGAGCAACGTCCTGGCGGGTACGCAGGCAGAATAATGCCAGCAGTAGATAGAGAATCGGGTCGAAAACCTCTTCACGAAATGCGCGTAGAGCAATCCGATGCTGATATGCAATCAAGACTGAGATTCCCGCCGCCAGCAGAAAAATAACGATGGGCAGGGTGAATGGCCCGAGGCGATCTTGCAGTTCGCGCCATGACAAACGGTAAGGCCATGTGCCGCGCTGAAAAAGAAACTGCACCAGGGCTATCAGAACGCAAGTTCCCAGGGCAATCTCGGCAATGCTGAAGGAGTAGTGGCTGACAACAGGTTTTTGTTGCAGGTAGTAAGGAAGCGTCAGGGGCAGCAGAGCTACGGCAAAGGGTAAACGATACCAGCAGAGCAAGGCAAAGATCAGTAGGAAGGGCAAGGAGACAAGTGGATTAAGGTGGAAAAGCCGGCCCGTGCCAAGGTTTTGATTCCCAATCACGTAATACAGTGCCATCGATAGGATAAGCCCGGCCTCAACCAGGCGATCATGCCAGAACGGCGAGAGTCTCCTTAATAACCGGTTGCTAGCCTCTGGTGGACTGTCGGAAGCACGTGAATGGTTTTCGAGGGCATCTTCTAGCTGCTCTGCCTCATGTATGGTATCATCAGTTAGTGGACGCAAGAGATCCTGGCTGCTCATATGTTCAACTTCGCAATTCTGCATAATAAGAAAGAATACATAAAGATATATTTTTGGTAACGTAACAACATGCTTCAAAGTTACGATGTGAGTATAGCAGAAAGCAAGTAGCTCGTCTATATTGATAGCTTGCTGGGCAGGGCGATTTAAATGTCCTCGCTAGCGAGTCAATTCTGTTACAAACTGGTGGAAGACGTGCGCATGATGATCGATATCCTCCTGTGTATGCTGGACTGAGACGGTCCACTGGTCATCAAAGCCCGGCGGGAAGAGAATACCACGGTTTGCCAGGAAGAGCCAGTAGGCATACGAGACCTCCATATCGATTTCCCACCACGCACGGTAGTTACGCGCACGCTCGTAACGGAACATGGCACAGCCTTTCGCGCCAATCTGGGCGACATGCATCGGCATATCAAACTCTTCGATGATGCCTACATAAGACTCCGCGAGCTGGCGTGAGAGTCCGTTTGCATGCGCATGGGCCTCAGGTGTGAGCACTTGCGTCAGTGTCATTAGTCCTGCACGCATCGACATAGGATTACCATTAAAGGTGCCAAGGTGTAGTACTTCTTGGTGGTTGATGCGACGCATGATCTCCTCGCGGCCGCCGAATGCGCCAATCGGCATACCACCACCAATAGACTTCGCCAGGCAGACGAGGTCGGGATCGACAGGATATAGTTCGGTGATACCACCCGGGGCAACGGTCACGCCAGTTTTGACCTCGTCGAAGATCAGCAATACGCCATGCTTGCGCGTAACATCACGCACATTCTGGAGATAGCCCTCTTCAGGCAGCACGATGCCAACGTTCATCAATACCGCTTCGGTGATGACGGCTGCTACCTCACCTTCGTGCTCGGTCAGGATACGATCCAAAGCCCCGGCATCGTTATAGGGAGCGATAATAGTATTGTTCTTCAGCCCGGTGGGAATACCTTTTGAAGCCGGAACGGTATTTGGATGATCAGGAGGACCAGCATCTTCGACTGATGGTTTCGTACTCATCAGCGCGGTATCGTGATGGCCGTGATACGAACCTTCGATCTTCACAATCTTATCGCGACCAACATGTGCACGAGCCAGGCGCAGCGCATCCATTGTCGCTTCGGTTCCGGAATTACAGAAACGTACCTGCTCAATTGGCGCAAAGCGGCGTTTCATCTCTTCTGCCAGGTACACAACATCAGGACTGGGCAATGAGTAGAGACTACCTTTGCCTAGCTGGTCACGCAAGGCTTTCACCAAATTGGGATGAGAGTGACCGACAAGCAGACTACCGAAGCCGAGATGGAAGTCTGTATACCTGTTACCATCAATGTCCCAGATAGAACTACCCTCGGCACGACTGATGAATAATGGGTATGGTGGAACGGCCTGGAACGAACTGGAAACGCCCATAGGTAAAGAGGACTTTGCTCGTTCGTGTAGCTCATGTGAACGAGGGGTTCGCTTGCGAAATCCCGCTTCCTCGCGAGAAACAATCTCTTCGACAAGCTTGTGGTTAATTGTGATTGGCTCCCGAAGCATAAAAGCCCCTTTCATGGGATGTGAGGAACATACTAATCTAAAATAGTCTAACGAAGGCCTATAGTATGGCGTCTATAGCCTATTACCTTCAATTGTAACTTATTACTGCTGAATTTAACAATTATTAGAGGGGAATCGGAGGAATTTGTACGAATTATTAATAATTTACCGGATTTTTTAACGAATTTCGTAGGTAACTATGCAGATCTGCTCTCTTCTTGACTTCTCAGCGCCTGCGGCGCTTCGCAATGGGTTTCCTAAGAGATGCGGATTTGCAGCCATCGGCTGCAAATCCGCATCTCTTAGGAATTGAGTTTTTCCTACTTCAACTGTATCTCAGGAGGCTTCTTTTAGCTAGCTCATCCGTAAAATTCGGGATGACTCATGAACGAAGCGAGGCGTCGTAGGCGCTGAGAAGTCCTGAACAGTTACATATTATGCGCGGCGCAGGTGCTCTTTGGCAGTTGTAGTCGGAGCAACGGACTTTCCCGTGAGGGGTTTGCGCGTTATCCAGGTAAAGAAGCTGCCTGCGATAACCAGATATGTAATGTAGATCAGACCCTGCAAAACAGTGGGTGCTTCTGCATAACCCAGGAATGTATGCAGGATATCGCCAATGGTGCTGGCCTCGGGAAGAATGTGCGCAGTGTTCCAGAGCGGCGTTGTGCCAAAGGTAATCCAGCCCAACTGCTGCATATTTTGAATAGCATCGCCAAGCAGCCCGGCGGCGAAGAAGATCAGGAGTATACCCATCACACGGAAGAAGATGCGGAAGTTGAGTCGATAGCCCAGGCGATAGATCAGCACACATAAGCCTATTGATGCCAACAGACCTAAAGCCGCACCGAGTAATAGCAACATTGCATTCGTGCGAAAAGCAAAAGCCAAAGTAAAGACCGCCGTCTCAACTCCCTCACGTCCCACGGTGGAAAATGCTAGAAAGCCAAGCGCAAATCCAGAGCCAGCAGCACTTGCCTTTGCGGTGATCTCTCGTTTGAGCGAACGACTATGCTGCTGCACCCAGAAAGTCATAGTTGTAAGCAGCACAACAGCCACGAGATAAGTTATCGTCTCGAACACGGCCTGGAACGTTGATCCATCGTAGTCACGCACAGTTATGTAAAGAGCGATTCCACCAAGCAAGGAAGCAACAATTGCCAGGCCTACACCGGTCCATACAGCGCGTGCTTTGCCCATCTGACCAAGCTGGCGCAGTGCTGCAAAGAGGATGCTTACGATCAGGCTGGCTTCCAAACCTTCGCGCAGGAAAAGAACGAACGTTGCTAACATATATGACCTTTTCTAAATACAGAATTTTAGTACCCGTACCCACCACCGCTTTTAATTCCGACTTGACTACTCAGATATTAGCATGCCCTAATATTAAAAGTCAAGATGGAGATATCACGAAAAGGTCACACCCAGGTCAAAATTTGCGCGTCACCCAGATTTTGGAGGCGACTACCTTACTGATGCACACCTCGCGGCCTTCTACTTGCAAGCGGAAATCTTCCTCATCTTCATGCTCAGAATTGTTCCCGACATCCTGAGACAAGACTGTTAGCGGCGTTCCTGGCGTCAAACCTTTCTCATGCAGGTATAAGATCAGCGCTTCTTCGTCTTCCACCACCTCTGAGATCAGGAGAATAGTGGCCTTTTCGCCATCGGTTAGTGTAGATAGACGTACAGCGCCCTGGTCTTTGAGGTAGGTACGTGCGCTGGGCACCGAGCCGGGTATAGGATTACCGTGGGGACAGGTTGTAGGGTTATGCAAGCTCGCTATGACACGCGATTCGACTGCACCCGAGATGAAATGTTCCAGGCGGCAGGCCTCTTCATGCACCTGGTGCCACTGCATGCCCAACATATCGACCAGGAAACGCTCCGTAAGGCGATGCCTGCGCAGCACTGCTTCAGCCGCCTGATTTCCTGCTTCAGTGAGTGTCACCTGGCGCTTGTTATCCATCTCGATATATCCGCCTCGCACAAGACGCTTGAGCATTTCAGTCACTGTTGGTGCAGAGACATCAAACTTTTCGGCCAGCCTGGCTCCAATCACCGCTTCATTTTCGGCGCTCATATTGTAAATGGTCTCCAGGTATTCTTCGACGGTTGCGCTCAGAGACTCTTCGGTTTTCAAGGTATTGCTCCCTCGATATACCCTCCCTTGCGAGAGCTGGTTTATGCTGTAACCATGCAGATACTCAATTCAGTCATTGATACAACTTTATTATACTACATGCTTCACCGGTAAACGTTCTTTATAAGGGGATGAGTGAAGATGAGAAAAACGCTTGACAAACCAAAAATACGTCCGTATACTGTGCATATACACAATTGAACACAATAAAGCAACGAACAGGAAGAGTATACGACCTGTCGAGGTTACAGAGAGTCGGGGCTGGTGCAAACCGATACTAAGCAGTCGTAGAATGGGCCTGGGAGCAACGAGCGAACGTTCCTGGAGGAACCGGTAGTACTCGTTCGGAAAGTCCCCCGTTACTGAGGACAGGATATTATTCAATCACGGATGAAAGTATCCGGCAATGAGGGATTAGCTGCATGATACACAAAGCGCAGCTAGTCTGAATCGGGGTGGCACCACGAAAGCGTCATATCACGCCTCTCGTCCCTTGCAGGGGATGAGTGGCGTTTTTTATTGTTCACAAATATGTTGATGGAGGTAGAGCAATGCCAGTGGATATAAACCATGACGTCGAATCTGAAATGGCGATTGCTAATGCGAACATACCGGTGAAAAAACGTGTCTTTTCCGGCATACAGCCGACTGGCAACCTTCACCTGGGCAACTACCTGGGTGCACTGCGCAACTGGAAGGAAACGCAGGCGGACTACGATAACATCTTCTGCATCGTTGACCTACACGCGATCACCCAGCCAATAGATCCTAAAGAGCTGCACCAGAGCATACGCCAACTTGCAGCACTCTACCTGGCCTGTGGCCTGGACCTGCGCTACTGCAAGCTGTTCGTGCAGTCACATGTGCGCCAACATGCTGAGATGAGTTGGATTATGGAATGCTATACGCCCATGGGTTGGCTGAACCGCATGACTCAGTTTAAGGCCAAAGCAGGCGAGAATCCGGATACGGTCGCGACCGGTCTCTACTGTTATCCGGTATTGATGGCCTGCGACATCTTACTGTACCAGACGAACTACGTGCCTGTAGGCGACGACCAGAGACAGCATATCGAGTTCACACGCGACCTGGCACAGCGTTTTAACTCGCTCTATGGGCAGCAGGTATTCACCATCCCGGAGGCGCAGATTCGCGAAGTGGGCGCACGTATCATGGCTCTTGACGATCCAACGAAAAAGATGAGCAAGAGCGATCCGAATCCCAATTCTCGCATCAATCTGCTGGATGATCCAAAGACGATCAAACAGAAGATTGCACGAGCAACAACGGATTCATTGCGGCTGGTCACGTTCGATCCAGAGCGACCCGGCATTTACAATTTGCTGACAATCTACCAGGCGTTGACGGGACAGTCGCAGCAGGAGATCGAGGCAGAATTTGCCGGTAAGGGATATGGTGACTTTAAAGCTGCACTCACCGAACAGTTGGTTGCAACCCTGGCACCTATCCAGGAGCGCTATCGAGAGTTGATGAGTGACCTGCCCGGGCTGGAGTCCATTCTCAGACAAAGCGCCGATGAGATACGCCCGATAGCGGAGGCAACTTTGCAGCATGTCAAAGATGTGGTAGGGCTGGGGTAGGATGACCGCGAAACATCCTGTTTCCAGAGGGTAGAAGATGGGGGGAGCGCTGGCGTTGACCGGCTGTGAGGGATTAGCCAGCTGTGAGAGATAGGATCTCAGCCAGGGCGATGCAAGCGTTCCCGCCCATCTCCACACCTTCCTCGCCCCCTGCGCGAATGGGGCGGCGTTCCAAATTGTGAGAGGAGCAAATGATGATCCGCGAGGCAATTACGCATGTCGTAGCCGGAGCCACTTTGAGCGAGGGCGAGGCGGCGGCAGTAATGGAAGAAATTATGACTGGTGTTGCCACGCAGGCACAAATGGGAGCTTTTCTGACGGCGCTGCGCCTGCGCCCTGGCGGGGAAACTGTGCAAGAAATAGCAGGACTGGCGCGAGTGATGCGCGAAAAAGCGGTGCAGGTTCACCTGGAAGAGAATATCGCGACCATGGCCCTGGACACCTGTGGCACAGGTGGCGATGGCGCTGGTACGTTCAATGTCTCTACGGGTGCCGGTATTCTCGCGGCTGCAGCTGGCGCAGCAGTGGCAAAACACGGCAACCGTTCCGCTACCAGTCGCTGCGGCAGCGCTGATGTACTGGAAGCGTTGGGTGTACGTATCGAGCTTGGTCCCGAGCAAGTAGCGCAATGCGTACAAGAAGTCGGCTTTGGCTTCATGTTTGCCCCCACCTATCATCCAGCCATGAAACACGTTGGGCCAACACGCCGCGAAATAGGCATACGGACCGTGTTCAACATCCTTGGTCCCCTAACTAACCCGGCTCATACGCGCTACCAGGTGCTTGGTGTTGCTGACGGCTCACTGCTAAGCAAAATGGGTGAGGTATTACTACACCTTGGCTGCGAACATGCCCTGATCATTCATGGGGAAGATGGCATCGATGAGGTCTCGTTAAGTGCTCCAACGCGCATATGTGAAGTACGTAGAGGTGAGGAGCTACGCGAGTATACCATCACGCCAGAGGGGGTCGGACTCACCAGTGTGACTGATCACCGCTCATTCCAGGGTGGCGATCCTGTCTACAACGCCAGGATGCTAAAGGACTTACTGGACGGACAGGTGGATAACCCTGCCGCTGATATGCTCTGTCTAAATACAGGGGCTGCGCTACTGGCGAATGAGCGGGTTACGTCATTAGCCGATGGAGTCAAGCTAGCCCGCGCAACGTTACGTGAAAGGAAAGCCGGGCGCAAGCTGGAAGATGTTGCAGCATGTTCGCATGCTTCAGGCAGGTGAAACTATGTTTCTCGAGCGCATTGTTGCCTTGACCAAAACAGACCTGGAGGAGCGCAAACGCTTACTGCCGTTAGAGGAAGTGCAGCGTCTTGCAGTGGCACAACCTACACCTCGGGACTTATTAGAGGTGCTCCGGCCTGGATCGAAAACAGGAGTTCGCTTGATTGCCGAGGTCAAGAGAGCCTCACCCTCTAAAGGTATGCTCGCACCGTATCTTGATCCCGTGGAACTGGCTCGCACCTATGAAGCAAATGGGGCCGCAGCCATCTCTGTACTGACTGAGCCACATTTCTTTCTTGGTGCACCGGAGTATCTTGCTGCCATAAAACGTACAGTCAGTGTCCCGGTGCTACGCAAAGACTTTATCATAGACGAGTACCAGGTATTGGAGGCACGAATGTGGGGCGCGGATGCCATCCTGCTCATATGCGCAATACTCGACGATACCCAATTGCGTCACCTGCTCAAAGTAGCTCATGACCTGCGCATGCGCTGCCTGGTTGAAGTGCATACTGCTAATGAAGCGCAACGAGCAGTCTCAGCAGGCGCGGTCATTATCGGGGTCAACAGTCGCGATCTTGTGACATTTCAGATGAACCCAAACCTAACACGTGAGTTACGCCCGCTTATTCCTGAGGACCGTGTAGTAGTTGCCGAAAGTGGCATTCACAGCGCGGCAGATGCACGCCGCCTGGCTCGTTACGATGTACAGGCCATGCTAGTCGGTGAATCGCTAGTCGTATCGCAGGACATAGCGATCCAGATGCGAATTTTGCTCGAGGGAGCAAATGAAAGCGTGCAGGTGAAAATCTGTGGTTTGCTCACCGTTGAGCAACTACATGCTGCCATCGATGCAGGTGCAGATATGCTCGGCCTGATGTTTTACGAACCAAGTCCACGTTACATTGAGCCGAAAGTAGCACATGAGCTGCTAAAGACGTTCGATGACGGCAGAATTGCTCCCGATATTGTCGGAGTGTTTGTAAACAAGGAAACTAGCTTTGTCAATGATATTGCAGAACAGGTTGGCCTGCACATCGTACAGTTACATGGCAATGAGCCGCCGGAGTTCTGCCTGCAGATTAAGCGGCCCGTTATCAAGGGGCTACGCCTTAGCAGTACGGCTGACCAGGGCTTGATCGAGTCATATGGGGAAACGAGTTGGCGCATCTTGCTCGATACGCCAACAGCTAAATGGGGCGGAACAGGAGAGACACACGACTGGGATCTTGCAAGGTCAGTAGCCCAACAAACGCCTATATTGCTGGCCGGCGGCTTGACGCCGGAGAATGTAGCGGAGGCGATTCAACATGTTCGCCCCTGGGGTGTTGATGTAAGCAGTGGCGTCGAGGCTAACGGGGTTAAGGACGCAGAAAAGATGCGGGCATTTGTTGAGCAAGCTCGGGGAAAGGATAGAGGGTCTGCAAATACGCCTGCATATCCTCCACCACCAAATCTTTACAAGTAAAGGCAATGAATATATGCAAACACATAGTAAAAATGCAGCACAAATATATCAGCACAATCTCTATCCTGATGCGCAAGGGCGATTCGGAGCATTCGGAGGAAAATTCGTGCCTGAAAGCCTGATGGTTGCTCTTGCTGAGTTAGAGACAGCCTATACACAGGCATGTAATGATGCTGAATTTCAGTCAGAACTGCAAGCGCAACTTGTTAGCTTCGTTGGCCGGCCAACAACGCTGCACTATGCTCCACGTTTCTCGCAGATGGTAGCAACCGGTGTCAAGGTCTATCTCAAGCGCGAGGATCTGGCACATACCGGAGCACACAAGATCAACAACGCGCTGGGGCAGGGGTTACTGGCAAAACGCATGGGCAAGCGGCGCATCATAGCTGAAACAGGCGCAGGGCAACATGGCGTTGCCACGGCAACTGTCTGTGCAATGCTTGGCCTCGAATGCATCGTTTACATGGGCGAAGAGGATATTCAACGCCAGTCACTTAACGTCTTCCGCATGAAATTACTGGGAGCTGAGGTCCGTTCCGTTACCAGTGGTAGTCGCACGCTAAAAGATGCTATCAATGAAGCTATCAGGGACTGGGTAACCAATGTCGAGACGACCTTTTACTTGATCGGCTCCGCGGTGGGGCCACATCCTTACCCACACATCGTACGCGATTTTCAAGCGGTAATCGGCCGAGAGGCACGCGAACAGATACTTTTACAGGAAGGACGCCTGCCCGATATGGTGGTAGCCTGTGTCGGTGGTGGAAGCAACGCCATTGGCATATTTTATCCCTTTGCTGAGGATCCAGAAGTACAACTGATTGGCGTTGAAGCAGGTGGTAGAAGTCTCGAGCCTGGACAGCATGCGGCAACACTGGTGGCTGGCAGGCCGGGCGTGTTACATGGTGCGTTCAGCTATCTCCTCCAGGATACTGACGGGCAAATACTTGGTACCCACAGCATTTCGGCCGGTCTTGACTATCCAGGCGTGGGACCAGAGCACAGCTACCTGAAGGAGACGGGACGTGCTACCTATGTCTCAGCCAATGATGCATGTGCACTGCGTGGTTTGCAGACCCTGAGCCAGAGAGAGGGTATTATCCCTGCGTTGGAGCCTGCACACGCATTAGGCTACCTGCTGGAGATGGGAGAACTGGGTAAAATTCCACAGGGGTCGCTGATTATTTTGAACCTGTCAGGGCGCGGTGATAAAGACATGCTCACGGTCGCAAAGGCGTTGGATGTTACATTGTAGGAGTTAAAGATGTCAGTTTTCCGATACCACCCCGATATTGTGGCTCGCTATCCTAACGTTGTTGGCGGTGTAATGCTGGCGCGAGGCATGACTAATGGCCCGGCACCGGAAGATTTGCAAGCAGCTTTCCGGGCTGAACAGCAGGCCACTTTGCAACGCATCGGGGATACTCCTTTAAGTCAGATCGAATCACTGGCTGCGTGGCGCAGTGTTTTCCGCAGTTTTGATGTAGACCCAACACAGTACCGTAGTGCCGCCGAAGCCCTGCTGCGCCGTCTGACCAAAAAAGGGGATATTCCGAGTATCAATATGCTGGTTGACCTGGGCAACCTGGTCAGTATTCGCTATGCATTACCCGTTGCGGTGTTTGATACCCGTGCTTTGCAAGGAGCAGTCACAGTACATTTCGCCGACGGATCAGAACGGTATACAACGTTGGGCCAGGATGAAGTGGAACATCCAGAGCCAGGCGAAGTAGTTTTTTCTGATGAAACGAAGCTGGTAATTGCACGTCGCTGGTGTTGGCGACAAAGCGACCAAAGCGCGGCACAGGAGGATACCACGCAGGCGATTATCACTGTTGAAGCACATCATGCCGAAGGTCAGAAAGATATTGACGCTGCACTCAAAGACTTACTGGCATTACTGCGTGCCTTTGCCGGTGGGACCTTTATTGCGGGAAGGCTTGATGCCACGAATCCAGCAATCTCGGACTGAAAGCAACGGTCGAATATATAGGGGGATACCATGGAACTAAGCTCAACAACTCCGGCATCTGCTACACGGATTACCCGCGCTTTTGAGCAAGCGCGTCGAGAGGGCCTTGGTGTACTCATACCTTACTTCATGTGTGGCTACCCATCGGCGACACAAAGCATTGAACTCGTGCTGGCGGGGGCACAGGGAGGGGCCGACATCATCGAACTAGGAATGCCTTTCAGCGACCCACTTGCTGACGGAGCTACGATCCAGCATGCCGGGCAGGTCGCACTCGAACGCGGCATGACCATCAATGGCTGTATGGAGATCGCCCGGCAGATCTCGACCAGGAGCACTATTCCCTTAATACTGATGGGTTACTACAATCCGGTGCTGGCGTACGGTATCGAACGCTTTTGCCAGACAGCCGCAGCCACTGGAGTGTGTGGTCTGATCATCCCGGATCTACCTCCAGATGAAGCAACTCCGTTATTGGATGCTGCGCAAAAAGAAGGCTTATCGCTCAACTTCCTTGTACCGCCTACTACGCCCGGCGAACGTATTGAGCGAATCGTCGAGATATCAGCCACTGGGCCGGGAAATTTCATCTATTGTGTCGCGCTGAGTGGTGTTACGGGCGCTCGCGCGACGATTCCTCCACACTTACGCAATTTTATTCAACGAGTTCATGGCTATACGAAAGATTATCACCTGCCCCTTGTAGTGGGGTTTGGGCTTTCGACACCTGAACATATTGCCGAGGTGACCGGTTACGCGGATGGCGCGGTTGTCGGGAGCGCGATTGTCAAGTTGATAGAGGAACATAAAGGAAGCGAACAGATTGAGGCGGTAAAACGATACATACAGAGCCTACGGCAGGCATGATGACTTCGTTTTTGCTTTCTGTCTTCAACTGCTGCTTGAGTACACGCCTCAGGCAATAGCTGCTAATCTCTGTGCACTCCTACCCGTGCAATGATGTACGGAAGTAAGCCATCTGTGTAGGAGCTTCCTCGACTCCAACCATAATGGTATGCAGATTCGCGGGGTTATATGCAGCAAGCCCTGTATGCAGCTCACCGCAGATATACTCTGCCAGCCGCTCAGCCGTAGAATTATCAATTGGCAGCTCGACAACATCAGCGCGAGGAAAGATGTAGCGTTTTTCGCCAAAGCGCACTTCCCACGCCTCCGGAAGTTCCTTTAGTTCGAGATGAGGGTTGTGCATTGGCAACAAAAAACGATGATTGAGCCGTTGGCAAATCTCCCTGGTAAGCTGTTTCAATACAGTAAAATCAAAGACCAATTTATCGTCGTTCAGTGTGCCTTCGATCTCGACCAACACACCATAGTTGTGCCCATGCAGGCGTTCACATTTGCCGCCGTAGGTGATGAAGTGGGCTGCGCTGAATCTCAAGTTGCCGCCTTCTACCTTCACCTTACGCATTATCTGTTCGCTTCCCATATATAGACTCCCAGTGAGGTATTATTCATGTTCAACAACAGCATATCATTGGTTGGTAAGAGAAACAAGATATGCCCTTTGGAACGCCAGGGCCGTTGCAAAGTTCCTTTTGCCGCCTGCGGCGGCGCGAAGAGGGAAGTTGAGCGGGGACACCCCGCGCCCCGCAAGGGGACGGCAGTCTCCTTGACCCCTTTGTCTGCTTCGCAGGATCCGCATTATAATCCATCCTTGTGGCCGTTATATAATTACTTGATTGCCGAGTTTGTTATTGCATGGATAGCAAAGAGGGCAGTGAAAAAAGCTGTTGATAGCGTATGCTATACTATAGCATGTGCCAGCAGGAGCCTTTCCTGCACCATCCAATGAAGAAGGAGACAAGAATGACAGTTGCAGAGACCTTTGAAGCAATGCTCAGCATATTTAATCCCGCCGCAGCAGCTGGTTTGAACAAAACCTTTCAATGGAACATTACCGGAGACGAAGCCGGCAAGTGGGCCGTAAAAGTCGAAAACCAGACCTGCACCATTATCCCCGGTGGCGTTGAGAAACCAGATGTTACTTTTACTATCAGCGATAAAGACTGGTTAGGTATCGCAGACGGCAAGCTTGATGCCATGAACGCCTTTATGACTGGCAAACTTAAATTTTCAGGCGATATGATGCTTGCTATGCGCGTACAACAACTCTTCCCCACGCAAAGGTAACCAGGCACGGCCTGGCACCTTTCTTGCGGGTACCAGGATCGGCACTTGCTAAAGCCAGGCGATTTATTTGCTTGGCTTTAGCAAAGCTTACTTGCTCGGTTTTTAAGTCTTGCCATTCCCTATGTTCTATGGTATACTCACGATGACTAAGTGTGTCTTTGCCTAGCACTAATGAAGTACGGCAATCCGTAGAAAGGCGTACGACATGGCCCTTAGGAGTGATGAACTACATTATAATCTGCAGCACCTTAATGGTATGTTGACCACTCACGAAGCAGCAAAGCAGCTTGACTTAAGTTACTGGCATTTTATGCACCTCGTGGAAAAAGGACTGATACCAGGTGTGCGTGTTGTTGACCGCTGGCTCTTCTCCCTTAACGACCTGAATGATTACCGGCATAGAAAGTACGGTGAACTGGAAGACCTGGCAAAGACGGCCCTGGAACACCCAGCAGTTGACCTGACAGAAAAGCAAGAGACGATTTGCCGATATTTAGCAAGCAGTGAACGTCCATCCGAAATAGCTCGCAAGCTCAAACAATCCCGCCAGGCAGTACACTCGCAAATTACCCTAATCCGCGAAAAAGTCTCACGTATCCAACCCAAAAAAGCATCTTCTCTGCCTTCAGCCGAAATTCCTCACAACACAGCATCGCCCAATACACACGAAAGAAAAAGCCCTATCCCATTACGGCCGTCTAAGAAATAGGCTTGCAGATCTACTAGACTAAAAGATAAGCCCTGTACAAGGGCTATTTTTTTAGCAGCGAGGGCTCAATCAACGGCGCCATGGCTGGCTCATAATCGGCAAGCGCGCGTAGTAATCCAAAACAGCCAGCAAGCATCATATCTCCGTGCGGAGTGGCTTCATAAGGATGCAGCGATGAACCACGCAGCATTTCGCGCCGGGGGCCGGTCACAGCCAGGAAAGGGAATGTCTTACCATTCACATTATCAATGTCGTGGAGAATCAAGGCGCCGTGACCGCTCGTATTAAAAACCTCGTCATTGGTCAGCGTACCATCTGCCAAACGCGCAAGCATCTGCTCAAGCATGGAGCGGTCGATCTCCCCTGTGTGATGTTCAAAGATACCAACGATACGATCCTGTTCGAGATGAAAAGCCAGTGTGTGGAAATTGCCAATATTGCAGAGCAGGCTCTCACGTTGACTTCTGACGAGCGGGTCTTCTAATGCACCTAGCACTGCTGCCGAGCCGGTATCCATTAACAGAAGAGGGACATGCGGATCAGAGCCGCTCAATTCCAGGTAGCGGGCAGCGCTGCCCGCGATAGAACGCAAGCGTGTCAGATCGGCTGGTGTATCCTGTGCAAGGTAGGCAAAAGCGCTAGGCACTGGATTACGTTTTACCGTTCGCGCAATGAAGTCAAAGCGAAAACGACGGTCGCTTATGCCTGGAGGTGCTGCCCCGTGGTCAAAAGCCGCAATTGCTAGTGCGTCAACAGAGGAATCGACATCAAAGGCCCGCAGGGTAGTGGTAATGGCGCGAGCATCGAAATCTTGCAGTTCGATATGCACAAGGCCAGGATTTTCTTTTCGTCGTTTAGCTTCAGACTCATCGATAATCTCAAAGCCCATCTGCTCGACCATCGACAAATCATCATCAAAGGTACGACCTGCTTCTGGTGTGACAGCGACGGCATGACCGGCCAATGCATGATCACGTGCAGCCCAGTGAGATGGACCACCACCCATGGTTACGCCAGTTAACAGGATGGGCAGACCACGTTCAGTCGCCCGCTTGATGCGCTCAGCGACGATAACTGTGGGAGATGGCATGACTATCTTAAAGCAGTTCTCTATGGTTTTGCCGCTCTCGAAGAGCAGGATATCTTGCGTGCCTGTGCCGACATCGGCGGCAAGAACGCGTAATGATGTAGACATGGATGTACTCCTACTATATTTCCAGGGTGTGTTTTGGTATGAGTATAACACGGCGGCCCGTTGTATGATACTGATACATGTGTGCAGCCGTCATAATGGAAAACATCTTGAAATTGGGAGCGAAACTGAGTAGGATTTGAAGGAGCTACGAACACCGGTACAGGTATATCGTCTTCAATAACTTCTGATCCCCTTTGAGCGCCCCTCAACGAAAGGAGAAGACGCGGTGAGTGAGATAACCGATACAACTGATCAGTGGAGCGAGGATGACTCGGAAGCATTTCTTGATTATAGTGAGATATTCGTCCCAGGACGTGCAGAGCAAACATCAACCCTGCTTCAACTTATTCCTGCCAGAACGGATGAGGCTTTCACTGTGGCCGAATTAGGTTCGGGTGGTGGGATTCTGGCACAGGCGATACTGGAGAGATTTCCCTCATGCCACTATATCGCGTTAGATGGCTCGGCGGTTATGCGCAAGCAGATGAGTCGGTCGCTGGCAGCATGCGGCGACCGGCTCGAAATACGTCCTTTCGAGTTAGAGGAGCAGGAGTGGCGCACTGCATTGCCAACTCCGCTGCGCTGTGTTGTATCTTCACTGTGCGTCCACCACCTGTCTGATGAGGGCAAACGCAGGCTCTTCAGTGATATGGCTGCACGGCTTGAACCTGGAGGAGCTTTACTACTGGCTGATATTATCAGGCCTGCAACACCGAGCATAGCCGAGCTCTTTGCACGGCAGTATGACGAAATTGTACACAGGCAGAGCCTGGCTACACGAGGAGATTTGAGTGGGTATGAACAGTTCCAGAAGTTGAAATGGAATTATTTTATCTATGACTATGGCTCCCCTGACAGCTACGATCAACCATCACTGCTTAGTGACCAGTTGCGCTGGCTAAGTGAGGTCGGTTTCACTCTAGTGGACTGCTTTTGGATGCAAGCTGGTCATGCTGTCTACGGAGGATATAATAGTAATTACCACTATCGTAGAAGGAAGAATTAAGTATGGAGCATGAACAGAAGGAAGAAGCCCCTCATCGATCGGCAACTTATCAGCCTATTGAAGATTACGCGGTCATCGGAGATCTGCACACAGTCGCCCTGGTAGGCAAGAATGGCTCAATTGATTGGTGCTGCCTCCCACGTTTCGATTCTCCAAGCGTCTTCGGTGCTCTACTTGATGCCAGAAAAGGCGGCTTCTTCTGCATCGCACCGCCAGACACACCTGGAATGGGTCGCAAACAACTCTATCTACCGGAAACAAATATCCTGATCACGCGTTTTCTGACTATCGATGGTGTAGGGGAAATTACTGACTTTATGCCCGTTAAGCGCGCTGGCAGCTCTCGTCACCAGCATCATATCATACGCTCGGTTAAAGCAGTACGTGGTTCGCTTCCCTTTGAAATGGTGTGTAGACCAGCCTTTAACTACGCGCGAGACCTTCACGAGATCCACCTAGCAAAAGAAGGAGCTATCTTTCGCAGCGATACCGGTTGCCTCGGATTGGCATCTACTGTACCTCTTGAAGAGGACGGCGAGGGAGGAGTACGCGCCAACTTTACGCTGCATAAGGGTCAAGCGGAACACTTTATGCTTGAAAGTGCCGGAGATAGTGATTTTGCTCCACAACGTCTCTCACATAGCCAATATCAAGAAGCATTTCAAAATACTATAGGCTACTGGCGGCGCTGGCTATCTCAATGCACGTATCATGGGCGTTGGCGAGAGACAGTACAACGTTCGGCTCTCGTATTGAAACTGCTCACATATGCACCAACAGGAGCAATTGTTGCAGCAGCAACTACCAGCCTGCCAGAGACATTAGGCGGGGCCAGAAACTGGGATTATCGTTTCACCTGGCTACGCGATGCATCTTTTACCCTCTATAGTCTGCTCACTCTCGGTTTTTCAGAGGAAGCCCAGGCATTCATGGGCTGGCTTGATGCGCGTTGCCACGAACTCGGTAAAGATGGCGCGTTGCAACCTATGTACGGTATCGATGGCGAGCATGATTTGACGGAATTTACGCTCGATCATCTCGAGGGGTATCGTGGAAGTAAGCCTGTGCGTATTGGAAACGGTGCATATAGACAGAACCAGCTTGATATCTATGGCGAATTGATGGACGCTGTCTACATCTACAACCGCTACGATACTATCTCCTATGACCTTTGGCAGAATCTGCGGCGCCTGCTCGAGTGGCTGGCTGAACATTGGCAAGAACCTGACGAAGGCATCTGGGAGGTACGTGGAGGGCCTGAGCGCTTTGTGCATTCACGCCTGATGAGCTGGGTGGCTTTTGACCGCGCACTGAGACTGACCCGCCATCGAGGATTGCCAGCACCAATGGGATCCTGGATGCAAAAAAGCGCGGAGATCTATGAGCAAATCATGATGGCGGGCTGGAGTGAGAAGAAACAGAGCTTCGTGCAGTATTATGGAAGCGATGCGGTTGACGCAAGTGCGCTGCTAATGGTGCTGACCAATTTCACAGGGCCAACTGATCCACGTATGCTGCATACTATTGACCGCATTCAAAAAGAGTTGACGAGTGATTCACTCGTGCATCGTTATGACCCTAAAAGGGCCGCCGATGATGGGTTAGGTAGTTTAGAGGGTACATTCAATGCTTGTAGTTTCTGGTTAGCTGAGAGCCTGGCCCGCGCCGGTCGCCTGGATGTGGCTCGCTTGATGTTGGAGAAGATGCTGACATATAGCAATCATGTCGGTCTGTATGCAGAGGAGGTTGGCCCGACAGGTGAGGCGCTGGGTAACTATCCGCAGGCGTTCACTCATCTCTCGCTGATCACTGCCTGTTATAATGTAGACCAAATGCTGAACAGGGCTTATGGTCACTATACTGCGGAGACTTTCTAGAGTTACGACGGCTAACTGATGTTTTGATATAAGGCACCTAGGTCAATGCCATGGCGGAGCAAGATAGCTTGCCAAGACGATTCAGCGCATCCACAACGGTAAATCCGTCAGCAGTTTCTTCGCCGAGACGATGTAACTTTTCAACAAAAAATTCATGGCAGCGTGTTCGAGCCGCGGCTCGAACACGCTGCAAACCGCAACGTTCAGAAAGATTAAACTGCTACGGCCTCTCCTCAAGAGGCAGGCAGGTCGGCTACATCTATCTCGGCAGCAGATGCATAGCCACCGACTCCGCTTGTGGCTTCGAGGCGGACAAAGCTTGCCTGCTGAGGGCTAAAGGTAACGGATTTGAGAGACCGGTCGGACGGCCAGGAGCCGCTCGTGATTTTTGTAAAAGTCGTCCCATCAGTGCTGACATAAACAGTATAGCCAGTAATGGTTCCGGTCGAATAGGTGTCGAGACGCGGCTGGTAGGTCAGCCCGGCTACGCTGTGGACGCTCCCAAGATCAAGTGTGATTGACTGCGGCAGCGGCACATGCGGAGTGAACTCGGAGTGCCAGATCGTGGTCAGCTTCCCATCAACCGCCGCGCTGGCCGGGTAACCCGGATGGGCGCTCGTCGCGGTCGCGGTCAGCATCGACTGAGGTACGAAATGCGGCCAGGGACCATGGGGCACGGTAGCCACCGCCGCACCGCAGGTCAACTGCAAGCCTGCCCAGTCGGCGCGATCGTTGTAGTTGCCATCTCCCGCATCATCGACATGTAGGGTAAGCACCTTTGCCCCTGCCAGATCGACTTCGACAGATTTTGTTGCGCTACGGGTGACGAGATCGCTGTCGTAGATCTTATGCCCATCGGCGTATATCTGGAAGACAGCCGTGCCTCCCTGCGAACTGATCTGATTCACGATATCGTCGATCCCAACCGTTGCGGATAGGTGTGTGCAATTGTTCCCCAGGTAGTAGTCGACATCGGATTGCGGAACGACGCCAATGCCTTTGGAGTATGTCTGTCCTTGCAATGTAATCGGATAACCGCCGATGCTTGCATCGGGCAAAGCGACGCTGTAGCCACTGCTCGCATCGAGCCAGTAATGGTCGCTCAGGTAGCCAGTGCCCGCGGGTGGCGCGGATGGTACGGTTACTGCGATCTGAGCGCTCCTGCTGTCGTTACTGTAGCCGCCCCAACGGTATGTCGCGCTTGCCGTGAGCGTGTAATTGCCAGGGAGGGTACCCGCGGGTGGCGTCACTAGCCAGCTTCCTCTGAGTTGTCCTCCGGTTGGAAGAGTGCCGCTACTGGCAGACGTACTTTGCACCTGCCAGCCTTGTGGGGCTGAGAGATCAAGTCGCACGTCGACAGCTGGTTCACGTCCATCGTTCTCGAACATCGAGGAGGCAGTCATGTTCTGCCCAGGTATGGCCAGAGACAGATTCGACCCGGCATAGGCTGGAGGTACATTCGGGGCCGACAGAGTGGTTGCGGGAGGAATGTCGTTTCCGGCTCCTCCGGACACACGGTATAATACGGCGCTGTGCGGTGCTACAGTCGCATTAATTTGCCCCGCGGTCTCAGTGCTCTGGTGCGCCCATAAATCGTTCAGCGTGTAACTGGAGGCGTGAGCAAGGCCAAGCGCAGCGGCGCTAGTCGTGATTGCGAGAGGACTCGTTCCGCGATTGAGCAGAGCAACTGCACGATCCCCGTTCGCCAGCGGTTTGACCCAGACATCGCCATTGCCCTCCTGCGCGATACGCGTCCCCTGCACGCCGAGGCTATCCTGGTCTACAGCGATCACCTCGCGGTTCGTCAGCATGGCCTGCGTTGTCGCTGACATACTGCGAATATCATTCCCAATAATCAGGGGAGCGGCAACAATAGACCACATGGTGAACTGCGCCTGGGCCTCAGCATCGGTCATGCCAAGTTCGGGTCCAAGATAATCGGGATCGTTCCAGTGCCCTGGACCGGCGGCTTCAGGATGAGCGGCGTCGTGATCCAGGTTCCTCAGCATATCAGACCAGAGCACGCTCTGGGTGAAGCCAATATCGGTGTCCGTGCGCCACGCATTGCCAGTGGTCGGACCAAATGAGTAGGAGTAATACGCGGACTTTTGCAGAGGTGGGTCATTCGGCCCGAAGGCGTTCGGCGGAAATGGGTTGCAAATATTGAACAACATAGGTCTGTGGCTGCTGTTATTCAGGATGGCGTCACGGAACTGACCATATGCCGTAGCCGGATCTAAGCCCAGTTCATGGCCACCGCAGAAGTCTACCTTCACGGCGTCATATCCCCAGGCAGCGAACTGATTCACATCCTGCTGATAGTGGCCGTAACTACCCTGATTGGCACCTCCGCAGCCATTGCTTCCGGTGTCGGTATAGATACCAGCCTTTAGGCCCCTGGAATGGATATAATTTGCGATCCACTGCATGCCATGAGGCCATTGTGCTGCATTCACAGTGATGTTACCGCTGTCGTCGCGTGTACCAGACCACCAACCACCGTCGAGCCAGACATACTGGTAACCGGCAGCCTCCAGTCCACGGCTGACCATCGCATCGGCCACGCTTACAGTTGTCTGCTCATTAAAGTTGCTGCCAAGGCCATAGTAGGTATTCCAGCCCATATAGGGCGTGCGGGCTAAGCCATTGTCCAGGTTGGCCTGGGCCTGCGCAGGCCGAACCATCACAACGAGCACAAGCTCCAACGCGATTGCCAGAACCAGGATAAAGCTTGACAATTTACGTACTATACTCACATTTCATCTCCTTCGACGTACATGACATAGTGATCATCCATGATCAGCGCGTGTATGACGCCAGGGGGCGCATATTGCCGGCCGGGTCGCATCCTCAGTCGCACAGTTCAAGGTGGACGATTACGTCTTGATGGTTGGTGTCCAATGTTAACATTGGTCATGAGCTTCTCTCTCGTTTTCATTCGCCCTTTGCTCATAGGACTATGTACGATCTTCTCTTACCATACAGCCGAAGAGAGCTGTTGACAATTGATAATATCATGGTTATTATGGACAATATGATGATTTTGTCTTAGATTCGTTCATAAAGATGTAAGAGAGTCCGATCCTTTTTGAACATGCTGGCACAGGAGGAATTTCCATAAAGGGATGCTGGCGATACACAAGGCTGAGGGGTTCGAAGCGCAAAAAATCATCGTACTTCCGAATACACTTTTGGAAGATGTCTCCCGTCATCCATTGGTAAAGTCCCTGCATGTAACGGACATCGGTTTCTTCCCTCATGCGCAGTATCATTACATGGAACGACCTGCCGGTTGTGACACTCATATTTTCATCTATTGCATTGAAGGCGAAGGCTGGGTCGTGTTTGAGAACAACAAAAAGATCCCCATTCGCAAAAACACGATTCTAGTCATTCCAGCGCATACGCCCCACATATACGGCGCAACAGAGGCGGATCCG
>WNGJ01000513.1_pt2 | contig 35226 bp, 29 predicted proteins | sample 5400611 | NCBI WGS metagenome assembly WNGJ01 (sample SAMN13153375, study PRJNA577476) | soil metagenome | isolation source: 40 cm soil or saprolite under Garry oak tree replicate 1 | place: USA:California | collected 2016-06-15
TTCCCGGGCTATTTGTGCCACTGCGTCCTCGATTGCCCGCACCGGACTGCTGGCGGCCACCACGGTCCATGGTGTTCGCCTGCGCCCCCTGGCCCCTGCCTCCCAGTTGCCCTTGGTTCTGGCGCGCGTTGGCCTGCCGGTTGCCAACAGAATCTCCACGAGTCGTCCCACCATATTTGTTCGCTGTGGCACGGTTCGAGTAAGGAGTACCTCCGCGGTGCTGGGAATTGTGCTGCCAATTGTTGCTGCCTGTTCGATTGCCGCTCCGATTTGAAATGTTGCTCTGTCTATTGGAGTTATTCACGAATGTGTTGTTGTTATTGATGTTGATCGAATTGTTGCCGCTCCAGCCGCTGTTGCAACACCATCCGCCACCCCAAGCTGCGCCTACCATCATCCCCACACCGAAGGAGATAGCCATGCCCGCGGCGTAGTAGCCGGGAGGCGGGTAGTAGATGGGCGGGTAGGGATATGCGGGAGCCCCGTAAACTACAGTGGGATCGTAACTAGGGACATAGACAACATCAGGTTTGGACTGCTCGACTACGATTACTTGCTTATTTTCGACCGCCTTAGTTTCAACCGTCATCTGGTCGTTAGACTTCAAATTCCCTTTGTCCTTTGCTTTTGCGCGCATCCGCTGTACGGCATCCATCACGTCGGATTGCTGTGCCAGAACGGCGTTTCCGAGGTCCGTTGTCCACTGGATGTCGTCTGAAAGTCGCTTGACGACATCTGGAAGAGCAGCCAATGACTGAACCGTAGGATCCCAGGGCTGCTTCATGACCGCGTCTTGCAAAGCTTTGTCTTTGAGATCCTTGTGTTTGGTCAGCCATTGTTGGAGCTGCATGATCTCCAGTGGATAAGTAGAGGCGGCTAAAAGCTGTGCCAAGAGGGGGTCAGGGTAAAGAGCGATGGGCGCAACTAGTGAATCCAATTGATCATTCGGGATCTTGGGAGCTTGTTCCTCGGGAGCAGTACCTTGCTGTGCGGTTATGTCTAAGCCTGCTGCTGACAGTCCATGAGGAATTAGGAGCACGGAGCATATCACTGCGGTCAGCTGACATCTCAAGCGTCGGGCGAAACTCAACATTTCATTCACCTTTCATTCTCGCTCAACTTGTATCCAGTCCACCTTGTTGGCAGTACTGGCAAAACTACCAGTCAGGTGCATGAGACTAAGGTGGATTTAAACCTGTAATTCTTGATAGTGCACGGTCGGTGAGAACATCTTCTAGCTCTGCGAGAGTTCGACATAATTCACCGGAGGCTGGCGAATACCAGCCCACGCCGTCTCTCAGGGACACCAGGAGCGGACGGACTGGCGGCGCCAGGTTTTGTGAGTTGACCACGGCAGGAACGCGGCGAGTACTGGTCATTTTGCCAGTTGGCTGAACCCAATGTTAAGGATAGAAAATGACCATCAATGACCAAAAGCCGTCGGCAAAGCGTTTCGCAATCCATAAACAGGACTATGGCGGGACGCGGCTGCACATTTCTGCTGGCGGTTTTCTCCTTTACGTCCTGTGTATTCGGCCAAGAGATCAAAGCGGAGGTAGTGAGTGCGTTTGTGTGGGGAGAGGATTCCCCCTTTGGCGCGATCTCCTCGATCATTCAAGATCCGCTGACGGGCCATGCTATCCACAAACTAAGGTACGGCCCAATCGAGGTGAGTTCCCGAATCGGATTCGAGGGTGTCAGTGCCTACGAAGTGGGGACCTACGTCAATTACACAACGACTATCGTTAACGGCTCGGACTCAACGCTGTCCGTACGATACGGTGGGATCAGTATTGATGGGCGTGCAGTCTCCCTCCCATGGGTTATTTTTCCCGATAAGAAGCTCAACAAGCGTGAACGCAAGAACAAAACGAATGTGGTTGAGCCTGACAAAATGCAATGCTTTACAAGTGGTTTTCTTTCGCATGATCACTTGTTTTCGGCGGATGACTCGTCGCAGACTCTTAACGTCGATTCCAAAACCGCGCTGACCGTTTCATCTGTGGTCCGGGATCCTCGTAGCTATCCTCTCCGTTGTTCACTCGAGGGCTGTCACCCTGTCGGAACGATCCGCTACCACCTCACTGTTAACAGCCAAGATTACGTCTTTGTGTGGCCAGGACGATCTGCAATTTATTGCGGCAAGTGACAGAGGGCCTCGGCAAGGATTATTCAAACCATCTTTCGAAGAAGCAAGTTCATCAGCCACCGGCAACTTCCAGCAATGCGCGCCTGGATTCTGGTGACTTTGGATACCTTGTTAATCCGCCGAGATGACCTCATTCCTTTCGGTGGTCTTTCGCCAATCCACTGAGTCCATGCCTACTGCGCCTTTGGTTCCATCCGGCTCTTCGAATACCAACACATCTCCATCCCTTCGATATTTGCTCAATATGAAGGTCTCGTTTGACTTCAGCACCAGAATCGTGCAACGGATGGGCAGCTTCCCGTTGGCAGTGGCTGCCAAACTCTCTCCGCTCGCAATCTTCTTGTCTACTGCCGGCTCGGCAATGTTCGTACTCCTCCCGGTGAAAGTGCTCGGCTGGGCCAACGACGCATAGGGTGGCCGATCTGGCTTCATTGACCCGTAGGCCAGCGTCGCCGGAAGGGAAATGTCATCCATTAGTCGCAGCTCCAGCGATTCCTCGCCCTTCAACGTGGGCCGGGGGCCGCGCATCGGCAGAGAAACGACCTTCCACGGCCATAAGACCGGGATCATCCACTCAACAACGTCTCGCTTCGCATGTCCCTTCCCACCGATGTCTCCCTTTTTGTCCACCCTAAATCTCTTTGCTTGGATCACTTTCGCGGGCACGGGCAAATCGCCATAAGGCAGAATCACCCTGTCAAACGCGATCTTCAAATAACCCTTCCCGATGAAATGCCCGGGCTCTTTCGCTGCTTCGAGGTGCCCACCTAACATGCTGCCTCTGGGAAACATTATTCTGCCAAACTCCTGCTGAGCACGCAGGTGGCACACCACCGGGTCACCCACGGTTGCCGTGCCCGAAGAGAAATCTGGTTCATTCAAAGTACATTGCAGAAGTGTCCCGGCTGGTATCAACACGTCCTTTTGAGCGCAGACCCCACCAGCAGACACTAGCATTCCTATCGCCATCGCCGCTATTCTGATAAATGGCCTCATAAGACTACCTCCTGAGTAAACTAAGAGCACGAAATTGCATGGGTAAGAGCAACCGCACGAAGCTCTGCGCCGCTCGACTCACTTAACTTCTGGTCAACGAAGAAGTGAGAAACGAGGACCTTGCAAGGGTTCGCCCCAGAAAATATGGAAATATCGCTGCAATCGCCACTGTCACTATTGACAGGTAGGTGCGTACCGATGCCTGACAATAAGTCTCTTAGTTTCAGTACGAATCTGGCTAGTATCAGGGCTGATCTGTTTTGATAGCGAGTGTTCGGCAAAATGCCGTTTAAGGGGTAACCGCCGAAATTGATTTAGGCGCAGGGAACGCGGCCTTACCAGGAATTGTCCACGGGACGAGGTGTACCTAAACAACGTGGTTGGAGCATCGCCAGGATTGCGGGATGAAAGCCGGGACGCGCCGTGCGTACTCATCGAACTGATCGCCAAGCGTTTCGCGCGGGAGCTGCTCCTCAGTGCGAAAGCGGTCGCCAATTAGAGAGATGAGAGAGCGCGGGATTAAAAACGCCCGCGCTGCACGCCCAGGCCTGTTAACGATACTCAATGCTGATTCCGAATGCGGTGCGGAACTCTTTGCCCGGCTCGACGACGTGAATTCCCTTTCCGCGATGACACAGTAGCAAAACCTAGCTCGGCTATTTGACCGAGCGAAGGGAATCGTAGATCGGAGGCTCGTTCAGTATCAACGCCGTTGCGGTGGCAACAAAAGCCGCGCCAAGCATCAGCAACAAAAGCGTGTAGCCGCCTGTCAGTTCCGCCGCCAGGACAATGCCCGTTACCGGAGCGCGAACAGCAGCCGCGAACAACCCCCGCTAGGCCCACGATGGCGAACTGTGTAGGAACGGCAGCTGCCGATGGGACAATACGAGACCATGGTGCGAAGAGTAAAACCCTGCCTGTGATCCAATCACCAGCATCGGCGCGAAAAGTCCGCCGGGCGTGCGCGCCGCGTAGGAAACCGGCCCAAGAAGGAAGCGGACCAGGAAGATTGAGGCCAACGCGGTCGACCTCAGACTGCCGTCCAATGTCTGTTGCGTGAGCAAGTCACCCCCGCCGACCAAAGACGGCACGAACCATCCAAACAACCCGATGAGGGCACCAATCGCCGCAGCTCTGAGGCCTCCCGGCAGCTTGTCAAAGCTCAGACTCATTGTGAGGGCGGCAAGAATCATGCGGCTGTAGACAACCCCCACAAAGCCCATGACGATTCCGCAAACGATGCTGACAGGGAGAACTCCGAAGTTGAGAAATTCCTAGGTCCGATCGCGATGGAGCGGTCCTGCCAGTCCTACACTTGAACGGCTACAAAATCAATAATCCTACACTCCCTCCCGCATCAGCCGCGATGAGTTGGACAGTCTCTTCCGAGGCTACAGTTGGACACCGCATTTTGTGGAAGGCTCTGATCCCCAAAGCATGCACCAAGCAATGGCAGCTGGCACGGAACACTGTGTCTGCGAAATCCGCCAACATCGGCAGGAAGCACGCAAGAGAGGAGTTGCTGAGCGGATTCGCTGGCCCATGATTGTGTTGCGGACTCCAAAAGGTTGGACCGCTCCAAAGGAGCCGATAGGGCGGGATGGAACTCAGCCCACATGTCAGTTCCGTCCGCGAAAGAGTACATTTTGAGAGTTCGCTCGAGCAGAAGTCGTTTATAAGGGTTGAACATCGGGGCGCTAGGAATCCTGCAACGAGAAGAAATCCCGTAGATTACCAGCGTCTCGTGTTCTTAACGGAACGGGAGAGATCGAATCAGGTACCCAGGCGCCACAGCTGGGAATTGGCCGCTGGAGGCAAGCTTGCTGTTGCAGCACAGGCAAATTGCCAGTGCACGTTGCATCTATATGTAATGGGCGATTCCGTCGGAGTTCCAACTATGCCACGACGATCCGGTTCTTTACGGCAAATTGGATGAGATCGGCATTTGTTTTAAAGCCAAGATCCTGCATGATGCGGTATTTGTGAAAGGCCACAGTCCGTGGTGTCACCTTCAAAACACTTGCCACCTCTTTCATCGATTTCCCTTCTGCCAATAGCTGGACGACTTCTCGCTGACGCGCCGTCAGTGATCTGGCGTGGCCCGTGCCCTGAGGGTTACGAATAAAAGACTCTTGCATCCCTCGGGCAATCTGCGGGGTGATATACGATTTGCCTCGAAGGGCAAACTCCATGGCTTGGATCAATTCTGAAGCAGCAGATTTCTTCAACACGTATCCGGATGCGCCCGACTTCATAGCCTCGACGGCAAGTTCAGGATCTTCGTTCATCGTCAGAAAAACGAACTTGACGCTAGGCATTTTCTGTTTCAGTTGCCGACAAGCCTCCAGCCCATTCAACAGAGGCATTGCAACATCAACCACAATGACGTCGGGCTTCAGGGCTGTTGCAGAAGAGATGAGCGCATGCCCATCGGCTACAATGGCGACCACGTCGAAACGCAGGGCCATCAAGCCGCGCAGTGCTTCCGCCACCAGGGTGTGATCATCGGCCAGAATCGCGCGGGGCAATTTCACGGTTCCTCTCTCAACGCGGAACAGCAGGCTGAAAACAAAGCTGAGCGCAAGGTTTCAAACTATAACACGATTACCAATAATAGGTCATAGAATAATCAGTATTGCCAGATACGGATATTGCCGCGCAGAGCCAAACACCAAACAAGCTAACAACGATTACGGCTCATCGGGACGTATCACGCGTGTACAATTCAGGGCGTTCGGCCGGATTCCAACTGCTGTGTACGGCCGCTGGCAATTCGGTTTGTCAGGGCTCTAGATATGGAATACGGCACCGCAATCAGTATGGGTCCCAACAACAACGCTGCGCCCGGATGAACCTCACGGAAAATAAGCAATTGCGAAATCACATCAAGGATTATGGCGATGGCGACTAGGTCACGGACCGATACGACTGCACTTCCCCACAGAGCGCGCCTGTGGGCGCCGTGGAGGACCAACCCTAAAAGAAAAGGGGGATGTCGTGTTCGCGAGTCTCGTTTACCGTCCCGCAATCCCAAGAGGACTGCTACTGTCGGCTGCAAGATGAACCGCAAGCGCCCTGGTCCCGAGAGACGCGCCCACAAGTCTAAAAAGAATTGCCGTGTGAATAAGTAAAGATCACCGCTTTGTATGATCCTGCGAATCGTCCCTGGTAGTGCCGACACGAGAAGTACAAGGGCAATCGCAGCTAGAACGGCGCTTCGAGAAAACGAGATCTTCATCTATGGAGTGCCTGTCACCCGCAAGACTAGGAGTCCATAAGGACAGACACATCTGGCAAAACTTACAGTGATGTAGAAGGGCGGTCTTTGCATAGCCTACGATGGGCGATGCTCGCGCCCCGGAAGATCTGGATCGCGCTTTTCAACGTCTACACCAGACAGCGCAATGACTAATGGGTGCGCTGAATCGAATGCTTTTCGAAAAGCTCGGCTAAAAAGTGAGCGTCTCCGGATTCGTATCGTCCTCGGAGTTGTCGGTGCAGCCATTTTGCTCCGGGTGCTCCGGACACTCGTGGTCGGGGGTCATGAGAATGTTTCTTCATCGCTCATGATGTGCGGGCTGCTGGCGGTCTTCTCTGCATATGAATACTTCATGTTGCGTGCGGTGAACCGTGCTATTCAGAACGGCCGAGAATGTGGAAATGGGGTGTGGCTCAGCAACATTATTTTAGAGACTTGCCTACCCGCTCTTGCAGTTGCATTCCTATCGAGCGGATCGATTGACCCAATCTATCGTCCTCTTGCAAATCCAGCGGGACTCGCTTTTTTCTTGCTCATCAGCCTTTCCACCTTACGTTTGAATCCCTAGCTTTGCAGACTTTCTGGATTGGCGGCGGCCCTCAGCTACCTCGTAGCATCGGCGTATTTGGGCTGGAGTCCCGCATTGAGTCCTGGCACATCCCTCATTTCCCCTCAAAGGGCAGTATTCGGCTACGCCATTGCTTTGGTCATTGGCGGATTTGTTTCCGGTATGGTGGCAGGCGAGATCCGGAAACAAGTAGAGGCGGCTCTGCGAGAAGCAGAAGCGCAGCGCCAAGTAGATCGGTTGGAACACGATCTCTCGGTGGCGCGGTCGATACAACAGTCGCTGCTACCAAACGTCACACCGGAAATACGTGGCTTTGAGATCGCAGGTTGGAACCAGCCTGCGGAACAGACCGGTGGGGACTACTACGACTGACAGGTTCTCCCGAATGGGACTATGGTTGCAGAATAGCCCGAACGAACTCATCTCGACCCTTTATGCGGCGGTCCTTTTCCGGCGGCACAAAACAACAGGATGATCTGACGGCTGTAGTTATCAAACGAACGTAGATTATGCTCTATTCCGCTTGGATGACTCAGGTTACATCGTCATCAAGGCCCCTAACGCTGCGGCTTAAATACCGCTTGCCGACACGAACCGATTCGAGGCTCAGCAACAGTTCGGTTGACGCATCTTTTTTATTTACGTAGCCCCATCCGCCCGCTTCTAACGCCTCCAGCACGATTTCGGGCTGCAACTGCCCAGTAAGAAAAATGATCTTGCAACGAGGGTTGAGCTGACGGATTTTTCGCGCGGTTTCGATACCATTCAGCTTCGGAAGACTGATATCCAAGAAAACCAAGTCAGGTTGTAGATCCTCGACTTTCTGAAGAGCCTCCAAGCCATTCGATGCGAACCCTACGATCTGCACTTCAGGATGCCCTTCGAGGTTCGCTTGTACAGATTCTTGCCAAAGTCGAAAGTCATCGACGACCAGTAAACGAACTAGATCCATTCGTGTTTCCCCTGTACGCTCGTTAAGGCAGGGCCTGCCCTGAGCAGATTGAATCCATGCTTCCAAAGGCAGAATCACATATTGGAGATGGCCGATCGTTGCTCGGGAACATCCTTGAACTTGCTCAAGAACAAGGGAGAAAGTGGAGCAAAAGTAAGACTTAACGATATTTGTGGGGTCAGATCGTGTGGAGCAGAAGACGTTGCGGAGAGCGAAGCAGAACCTTGCCACGACGCTTTAGGATGGCCCCGTTATTTTGCCACTTGCTCAACAAGCGGCTTGCCGTGAACGCTGTGACATTGGCAGCACCTGCCAGCTCTTCGTTTGTAGCGTCGAACTCGAATCCGCCCGCGACTTTTTCGCCAATGGCTTGGGCCAAGCAGGTCAACACGCCGGCGAGTCTCTCACGCGCAGTGTGGCTTACCAAAGCCACATTGGCAGCGACATACCATCCCAAATAGTCGTAGCCGATGAGCATCGCATTTTCCATCACACGCGGAAAACGAATTGCCAGATTTCGGAGAGTCACGCGGTCCCACACAAACATCGAACTATCTTTCAGCGTTTCCGTGCTGACCAGATAGCAGGAAGGGGTTGACAAGAGAGCCGCTCCGCCGAAGATTTCTCCCGGCGTCAACCAATGAAGAATGATCTTTTTCCCTTCCTGGGTATTGAAGAAAAATCTAGCGCGCCCCTTTGTCAGCAGGAACAAGCAATCAGCAGGATTCCCTTGGTTTACGATGACGGAATTGGAGGCGAAATGGCGCAGCCTGGCTGCCGCCAGAATCACCTTAAGGTCAAGAGGCGAAAATCCCTCAAGGAATTTGGATCCTAGGTCGGCAGCTAGGGTAGGAGTGTTCGAAAGGGGCATAGGTGAGTGGTTTCAAGTCTCTGCCAATAACAGCCCTTCAGGATCATGATTCCGTTCGTTCGATTGGAATTACATCGAAAGAGGCAAAGCAAGAAACTGGTAATTCTGACAGACAACCTGCCTCCAGGAACGGCGTCTTATGGCTGGTTGCGATGTGGCAAGTATTGGGAAATGAGGATGTTACCTGCTAGCGCATGACGAATGGCGGGGACGAGCTCAGTGGCAATTCTGGATTTCAACACATACCCGAGAGCCCCTGTGGAGAGGCACTTGGTCACAAAATCGGTGTCGCTGTGAACACTCAAGAAAACAATGCGAGACGCACAGCCAGACTTCTTCAAACGTTCTACGGCCTCAATTCCATCAAGAATGGGCATGGATATATCGGTGATGATGATGTCCGGTTTTAATCGCATGGCCTCTTCGATCAACGCTTGGCCGTTGCCGACCTTGCCAACGACTTCAAACTCGGGCTCCAAGAGGCGTGCCTCCATCTCGGGAAAACGCGGGTGATCATCCGCCAGTAGTACTCGTACCTTCATCAATTGGCCCGCTCGATGAATGCGCGTCCAAATGGAGGCCATGACGTTCATGGAGCGCACCGTCCCCACCGCGCAGAAGGCGAGTCGCCTGCACCGCGGTGGCTCAAATGCCGGAGCCAAGGTTATCCACAAGCGAATTCGCCGCCTACTGTCAACAATGGCAGCGGGCAGTGAATATGATAAGGAGGAAGAAAAAGAAGCTACCAAGACTCGAATCGTATGATCGCTTCTCGAGAGATGATAAGTACAGTAGAATGGCTAATGTGTTAGAATCTCACACACCTTGCTAAGGAAAACGTTGAGATTGCGAGTACCGATTTGGTGTGACAATGGCTTGTAAAGTTTGCAATTCCGAGAACGTGCAAAAGCTGGATGGGGACCTGACAGTCAGTCTCCCCAGTCCAAAGGACCTGAAGGTCTCTCCCGTCTATGTTTGCCAAAGTGTCTTGGTTTGCTTGGACTGTGGCTTCGGGGAACTTTTCATTCCTACAACCGAACTTCTGTCACTCAAAAAGACAAGGGCAGCAGCTGGCCGATAGAATGGCATCAACTAGAGGTGTTCACCTACGAGCCGGTAAGGACGCAGGCTGCTGCAGGCGGAATTCAAGCAGCGTTTCGTTCGGCACGTTCACGGTTTGCCCCTTTTGCACTACCGCTGCCGTAGTTCCAGCCACAGCCCCTATAGCTGCACCCATTCCAGCATTGCCAGCAATTGCACCAATCGCAGCACCGAGGCCAGCGCCTCCTAAAATTCTCTTGGCTGATCGGCCGCCGCTGCTTTTTCCGCTGACTTGGTAGTCGCTGCTATGAACCGGATAAGCCGTGCCGTTGAGCACGATCTCAGTCAGCTCCAACCGGAGTTCAGACTTGCCCGCCATGCGCCCTGCTTCCTTGGATTGGGCGAGTCGGCCATACACCTTGGTTCCCGCCGGGGCTGCAACTACACCATCCACCTCGAGGTTAGTTTCGAGGCTGGCGGAGAAACGAGACCCGACGGCGTTCTTACTCGAGTCCACCGTATCAATCATCCGTACGAGAAGCGAGGTGCCCGCTGGCACCGTCACCATCTTTCGCTGTGCCAGAATCGGGTTGAGCAGAACTACCGCGGCACACGCCAGAAGCGCAGCTGGGAGCACTCCGCTATGTTGCTTTCCTGAATTTCGCATCGTTTGTCCCCTTCCCTGTTGGGCGTCAGTTCGATGCCGTTTGCACCACTGGCAGACTGGCGGAAATCTGGAGGTCAATGATGTGCTGGATCTGATTTTCGACAAGGAAGAACTTGGCGGCTTGTGTGGCAGAGAGTTGAGCTTTCATCTTGTCGAAGTACTTCTTCTTCAACATGGCCCGCTGTGCTTCGAGCTCAAATGCTTTGCTCATGAGGGCGTCGGCCTGCTCATTCGTCAGGTTTTCGTAGTTTCTTGCATAGTCAACGATGAGCTTCATACGGCCGTCGCCGATTGTGGTTAGTTCGGCATCATATTGTTGAAAAATGGGCCAAAACTTCGTTGCGTCGGAATCATTGAACTGCATAATGGCATTAATGATGTCTTTTCGCTCGGCTTTAATATCGGTCCTAAGCAACGTAACGTACGCGCGAAAGTTTTGCTCTCGCGCATCGAAGCTTTCTTCCTGTGCGCGTCCGATAGACGCCGCAACCGCCGCCAAGGCCACTATCGCTATGAACATAACTGTCCTTGCTGATTTCATGCCACTACACCTTTCCAATCTCCCCCTCGTTTCAGGGATTGTTCTGGAGAGCCTCTCAGAGCCTGTTGGACACCTGCCACTGTCGCACGATGGACTATGTTTCATTAACTGTCAGAATTTACAGTGAGACGATGCACCAGGATGTGCTGCGCAAGTCCTTCCGGAGATATAAGATGCAGGAAGGTCCCGCAGTATTCTGGGGAAACTCTGGAACTGCCTTCCTTGGCAATCTCAGAACCGTTTCCCTACCCAACTCTACCTGTCACTTCTGCCAGTGTGCCGCGCATAAGACACGGAATAGTCTCTCCGGAGAGCACTTAGGGACAGCCCAGCTCCGGGAAGAGGGTTTACGGCTTTGACCCAACGCGGGTCATCTCCTCGCAGCACCCAGAGAGCGAACGATTGCAAAGCCTTTGATCGGCTTGCTATCTGCCTCATAGTCATCTTTTTTTTCATCCCCTTTGAATTATTCTTGGGCGAAGTTCACGCGCAAACGCCCGTCCCCCGAGTGCCCGCAGCGCATTTCAACCCTTCGAGCGGCGCTAGGCAGTGGCAGCAGAAAGAAACTCCCGAAATCCCTCCGAAGCCATCAGAGGATCAAGGAATTGCCTTGCCTAAGATCGCTGATCGCGCAGAGGAGATGGATCGCCTGCTGCGCGAAATCAGTAACCAGCTCACACCAAAATCTGAACTTATAGAAACAGAAAGAAAAACGGCAGAACACAGCGAAGAGATTCGTCGACGAGCGCTGCAAACCAAGGAACTTCTAGTGGGTACTCTCACGCCGCTGGAACTAGAAGACGAACAGCGGTATTGGCGCTCTCGAAATCTCGAGTATGGGGAAGAACGTCGACTCCTAACGCTGCGCGCCGCTAAACTGGTAGAGCAAATTCAAATCCTCGAAGCCCAACAACCAGAGTGGCTGGCCACCTGGATCCGCATTCGTGAATCCCCTGGGATTGAATCAGTTGTCGAGCGCACCAAAGGGCAACTGGGTAAGATTCAAGCAGCAAAGTCGCTGGCGCAAGAACAGCTGAATATTGTGCTTACGTTGCAAAATGAGGTCGCTCAGCAGGACCAGCAAATCTCGGATATCTTGCTCCAGGTCCGTGAGGCTCGCAACGGGGAACCTACCCGCCTCTTGGAGCAAAATAGTCTCCCTCTATGGAATGCTCACCGACTGCCCCAACTGGATCAAAGCGCAGGACCCGTCTTTCAGGGTTCGTTTGATCGGTCATTCACAACAGCTAGGGAGTTCCTGCGGACTGGCAAGCTCGCCATGCTTTCAATCGTCGGGGCATATCTTTTGGCACTTCTCGCCGTTTTCAAACTGAGGCGCTACGCGGCGCGGAGGACACCGCTGGAGGTCACATCTGAGGCTTCACACGTGTTGGGCCGTCCATTCTCTGTAGCTCTTTTGCTGACCCTGATCGGCACCATGAAATTTGTGGCCTCTATTCCCATCGGACTCGCATTCGTGTTTTACCTCGCGTATGTGATTCCGGTATTGCGAATCCTGGCTCCATTGGTCGAGCCCAGGGCGCGGATCTTTCTTTATGTTCAAGCTACACTCTACGCGCTCGAAGGTGTCTATCTGTTAGTTCAGCTTCCACCTCTTCTAAGGCGCGAGCTTTACGCTGTGCTTGTTCTCCTAGCGCTGATCAGTCTCGTGTGGCTTGTGCGTCCATCGAAAATGTCTCACGCTATGGTGCCAGGCCCGGGCCAGCAAATGCTAGTGATCGGAATTCGAGGGGCTCTTCTATTGCTTGCCGGGTCTCTCCTTGCCAACATAATCGGGTTTGTTTCTCTGTCTCAAGTTTTGGGGTTGACTGCCTTGGTTGGCCCTTTCGTGGCCAGCGCCCTCTATTGTGGGGCGCGAGTCCTAGCTTTGATTCTTGGCGTTGTCCTGCGCACTCATTGCGCACGAGCAGTGCTGAACCTGCGCGTTGACGCAATAGAGCGGTGGGGTAGCCGCCTCCTCATACTCGGCGCCTCATTGTTCTGGTTGAAGCTGATGCTACAACTAGTCACATTCTACGACAGCGTAATAGAGCTCTCGACGAAACTACTTAGACACCCCATTTGGTTTGAAAAAATCCATTTCACCCTGGGGGATGCGCTTGGCGTGCCACTCATACTGCTCGGTGGCTACTTTCTCGCTAGCGCCTTCACTTTTCTCCTGAAGAATGTCGTACTTCCAAAATTGCCTTTGCAGCGTGGCGTGCCTTACGCCATTTCTACCATAACCTATTATGTTCTTCTCCTCCTGGTTGTCCTGGCAGCTTTGTCTGGCGCGGGTATTGAGCTAAACAAGTTTACTGTGCTCACCGGCGCCCTAGGCGTGGGTCTCGGGTTCGGTTTGCAGAATATCGTGAATAACTTTGTTTCCGGATTGATTCTGCTCGTCGAGCGGCCCATTCACGTCGGGGATACAGTGGACGTCGGCGGGTTGGTTGGCATTGTTCGCCGGATCGGCGCACGCTCCAGCACAGTCGTAACATTTCAGGGTGCTGAAGTGATTGTTCCCAATAGCAACCTGCTTTCGAACCAGGTCATTAATTGGACCCTGTCCTCACAGTGGCGGCGTGTCGACGTGCCCGTCAGAGTTGCTTACGGCACAGATCCTGAAAGAGTGATCAAGCTGCTCGTTGCCGTGGCCGAATCTTATCCGGGAGTCTTACTTGATCGACCTCCGATGGCCTTCTTCATGGGATTCGGCGAAAGCGCACTGAACTTTGAACTGCACTTTTGGTCTGCCTGGCAGGATACCTGGTTTCAGCTACAAAGTGATGTGACGGTCGGTGTCGCCAAAGCCTTGCGAGAGGCTGGCATCCAAATCCCCTTTCCTCAGCGAGATTTGCACCTGCGCAGCTTCGACGCATCTATGGCAGAAAACGTGTTAGAAAAAGACAGTCGCGCCACGTCTACGGACGATTCGTCGGAGCGAAACGCCGTCAGCTGACTAGAGTTGTGTCCTTGTCTGGCCAAGGCCCCGCGACGGGCTGCTGTGGTGCCTTTTTGGCGCTTACTTTATCTGTGAAGGCTGCCTGTGAAGAGCGAGGGGGCGGTCACCTATACTGGTGCCCCGCCGAATGATCCGTTTCAGCTGAAGAAACACGAAACTGACTCCTTGCCATAATAAAAGGAAGGCAGTCAAAGTAATCCATGCAAGAGTGAGAATGACGGCGATACCTAGCAGAACTGTGAATGCTTCCTCCACCAAATACAGGACCAATCGTTGCCAGCCTGCAACGATGAACGAAAGGGCGGCAAGGATCATCAGTCTGGCCTTCCATCTCACGTTTGGCCCCTTCGGTTCGTCTGGAGGGCCCCGGATTGCTGGCTAGACAGACGACTTGGGCAACTGGTTCTTTGCACCTTTCATCGTGGAGTTGATCAGTCATGTGAATAACTGTCTCTTTTGCCGGCGTTACTGATTACCGCTGCATTTTATATTACAGTGATTAACAGGGCGATTTTGCGTCTAAGATCAGCCTGCTGTGTTCAGTTGTTGGATGCTCAAGCTGTCAGAAGTTACAGTGTACGCCGCAGGTGTGTTCCTCATAGCATTCCCAATGTGTGGGTGAATACATGACGCGACCTGGAATCATGTTGGCCGATGACCACACTATTCTCGTGGAAGCATTCCGCAAACTCTTAGAGCCTCACTTCGAAGTAGTGGGTACCGTGTCTGATGGACGTGCCTTGCTGGAAACGGCGCCACAGCTCAAACCAGACGTGATCATCGTGGACATTGGCATGCCGCTCATGAATGGTCTGGAAGCCGCTTCGAGATTGAAGGAACTGATTCCCGCAGTAAAGCTCATTTTCCTTACGATGAATGAAGACCCCGACTTGGCAGTAGATGCGATAAGCCGGGGAGCGTCCGGTTATCTGTTAAAGAGCTCAGCAGCTTCAGAATTGATCCGCGCGATCCAAATGTCTTTGAAGGCAAAATCTTACATTACCCCCAAGATAGCCCGAGGGATGCAGCGGGCGTTCATCAATAATCCGGGGCCAAGAGCGCGCGCAAAGACTCTGACTCCTCGGCAGCGTGAGGTCGTGCAACTCTTAGCCGAGGGAAAATCTATGAAGGAAGTCGCCGATGTCCTGAACGTGACCCCACGGACCGTAGCGTTTCACAAATACCGGATAATGGAAGAACTGAGCCTCAAGACGACCGCGGACTTGATTCAATTTGCAATCAAGTCGCGCATTCTCGTCACCTGAATCACGTTGCTGGGCTTCTTGAACGTTTGTGTCTTTGCGTTTTCGCCAGCTCACCAGTCGATGAGTCCATGCGGATGAAACAAGGGCCTAAGAGCGACGCACACCAGTAAAGTCTGTCACTTTTGACAGTTATTGCGCTGCGGCAGAAGGCCTAAGTTAGCTGCGTCGAGGAGGGACGTGCATTTAAATCCAGAAATGAGGAGAAACGAAATGAGAGTAAGAAGTCTACTAGTTTTGGGAATTGTTTTGCTGTTTGGAACGGCCGCGTTCGCTCAGGATTACGCCAAGGTAGAAATTCCCTTGAATTACTCCTACATACGATTCAATCCGGAGAATAGCAACATCATTAGCGGTCTTTCCCTGAACGGCGGGGGAGGCGGGGTGGCAGTGTACATTAATCATTGGATTGGAATCCAAGCGGACTTCCAGGGTTATGGCAGCTTCAACAGGACCTTCGTTTTCCCTGCAACCGCTAATAGCCCGTGCCCCACAGGTTGTAACGTGAAGGCCAGCGGAAATCTGTTTACCTACAACGTGGGTCCTGTCCTGAAATATCGGTCGGAGCACTTTGAGCCCTTCGTAGAAACTCTGTTCGGCGGAGCTCATTCAAACACCTACCAGAATCTGCAAAAGGCTTGTCAGGCCACCTGCGTGACCACCCAGAATCCAAGCAATAATGCGTGGGATTTCATCATTGGTGGAGGAATCGATATCCCCTTGAGCAAATCCATTTCCATCCGACCGGCACAGTTTGATTTCGTGCTGACGCGGTTCGGCAGCGCCTTTACGGGTGGCAATAACAACCAGAGCAACTTCCGGTACAACGGAGGTGTCGTTTTCCGCTTCTAGTTGGGAATCGTTGTTTTCACACGTCTAAGAGGCTGCGGATGGAAGATCGGGACGACCTTCGCAGCCTCTCGCTAAGGCGACCCGCACCCATAACGCGCTGCCTTTGTTCGAAACTGACCTTCCTCCGGACTCTGGTATTTTTGACAGGTCCGACGACTACCACTGACAACTCATGCTTCGCCAACCGAACCACAGCAGGGGTTCGGCTCGAGGCCTCACCCCTGAGGCGCGTCAGTGACTTCTAGCATTCCATCTCGGGCCGGACCCCTATCAATGCGGGTATTGACGTCACTTCCCTTGCTCGGAAAATGCTCCTTCTGTTAAGGAAAGCAGCCCTGCACGTCTGGGCCAGACCTTGCATTCAGGCCTAGATTGCCTACCTAGCGTTTGGAAATTTGTCTGTCAGTTTTGCCAGTGTTGCAGTTACAGCCTTGCCTGTAAGTTCTAATTGTTGATTGCAGTTGACCGTTCGTGTGTGGGAGGTGGATCCAATGAGGCATCGCGTGTTCGGAACTGTCTACGGCATACTTGGCGGCTTGATTCTACTCAGCGTGGCCGCTTTTGCACAAGACCCCGGTAAACTGAAGATAACGGTTCATCCAAAGCAAGCGTACACATTCGTCGACGGAAAAGCGATCGGTCCCCACAACCGGACGATCAAGCTCGATGTCGGAACCCACCATTTGGTTGTGGCGAACTACGGCTATAAACTTGTTGAGCGGGATATCTCCATTGATTCACATCAAACTCTCCCCTTGGATATACAACTGGAGCCAGCAGGTGGAGACGTGCCCGGCCCACGAGGACGCATCCAAATCGAGGTTGGCATGAGGCGCGCGGGTGATGCGGCCGTTCTGATGAACGGTAATAAACCTCAGTACTTCGTTGGACACGTCGACGAGTTCAACAACGACATTATCAAACACCAAGAATTGGTAGTGCCGCCAGGCAGGCATGAGCTGACGGTCACAAGATATGGCAAGGAGCTGTGGTCCGGCTTGGTCACGGTTGGGGCCAATCAGCGGGTGATTGTCGACATCTCAAATGGAAAACAAGTCGTTAAAGATTGGCCGCGTGGATCAAGTGATCTCGGCGGTGGCGTACAACGCTTCAGGGCGGGAACTGCTAGTGCCACAGTTGCCGTCGCGCCTGTAAGCGGAACGGTTTCGGCCAATCCGCCAAATATCAACTGCAACCAAAACACTCAGTTGGCGTGGACCTCAAGTGAAACCGTCGAGGCCGATATGAGTGGTTTGAGCCCCGTTCCGACGACAGGCGAAAGAACAGTTTCACCCCGACAAACCACTGTGTATGAACTGACGGCTACAGGCCCAGGGGGAGCAACCAAACCGAGCACTACTGTCGAAGTGAACACCGCCGTGCAGTCTTCCCTGAGCGCCTCGCCGACCGACGTGCGTTACCGCCGCATCGGCGACAAGGTCATTGAGCAGGGAAACACAACACTCAACTGGTCGTCATCCAACTCCGATGCCGCTTCCCTTGTCCCGGTGGGGTCCGTGGACAGCACGGGCACCAGGTCTCTAACGCTCAGTCCAACACAGACCGGCAACGGCCCCGTGGATGAGGAGTTTAAGTACACTCTGACAGCTACGAACGTTTGTGGCGGATCCGATACAAAAACTGTAGCGGTGCGCTTGAAGGGTTCCATCGAACCAATTCCGGCTGTGCTGCTCAACAGTGTCTTCTTTCCTACGGACTATCCTACGAAAAAAGACCCATCGCTTGGACTTGTTCGCAGCCAACAAGAAACGCTGCGGACTCTTGCTGATGGATTCAAAAAATACCTTGAATATGACCCGGAAGCGAAACTTGCAGTGGGAGCCTTTGCTGATGAGCGTGGCGAGAATAAATATAACCGGGCACTGGCAGAATTACGGGCTCAGCGTGTGAAGGACTTTCTGGTTTCAGAAGGTGTTGCCGTAGAGAAAATCGACACATCGGCCTATGGCAAAGAAAAGCCACTTGATAAGGCGACAGTCATTGACTTGCAGGCGCGGAATCCCAATCAGACTCCGGAAGAGCGCATACATAGCTTCCGCGCGACTTGGCTCGCCTATAACCGCCGTGTGGACCTTGTTTTGCTACCCACGAATGCGGAATCTGCCCGCTTCTACCCCCAACAGGCTCCAGATTCAGGAATTCTTTGGCAGAGGCCAAAGCCTGAACGGGCTGTCATCGAAAAGAGCAATTAGATATCGCTGGAAGGCGGATCCGTTCCCGAGTTAGTCGGGCACCTACCCCACGGCCCGCTCTACCACAAGAACAGGCGGGCGGTCTCTGAATATTTACCTCGAGGTCTGAGTGAACTGCCCCTCAATTAACGTGCGCTCGTATCGGTTGGCCCTCTTGCTTCTCCTCCTCTGCGGATTGCACTGGGCCTTTGCAGCCAGGCTCGTTAAGGCCCAAGAGACGAAAGTCAACGGGAGGCCGAATACTCCATCCCAAACAGCCGGTGAACAGCCTCCGCATCCAGAGCCCGGTGTTCCGCAGGAACAACCGCCTAAGAAGGGACACCGGGAGCGCGGGTCTCTTGTTGCCGCGCCCCTCCCAATTTCTAGCCCCGCTTTGGGTTATGGAATCGTCCCTGTGCTCGCATATATTTTCCCCATCAGCACCACCGATAAGATCTCTCCTCCTTCAGTGATCGGAGCTGTAGGTCTCGTCACTGATAACGGCAGCCGCGCAATCGCTTTGGGTGGTGAGACGTACTTTAAGCAGAACACTTATCGCACGACCGCTATCTACGCTCGAGGGAATCTGAATTACAACTTGTATGGACTCGGCTCGGGTGATTCACAGCCAAAGCTACCCCTGAAGCAAACCGGTCAACTAGTTTTCGGAGAGTTTCTGCGTCGCACATGGTGGAAGGTCTTTCTGGGGCCTAGATTTCTTTGGGGAAGCTCACTCATCACACTTAGGCCCAACAATTTGGAAGCGATCCCGTTGCCACCAGACCTCGGACTCAATACAAATCTAACCGCCGTGGGCTTTCGATTGACCCGTGACACTTCTCCCAACCGTTTCTATCCGACCGTCGGAACATTTTTGGATTTCACCGCGGACTTCTTTTCTCAGGGCTTAGGAAGCAAATATTCGTTTCAAAGTTACAAATTCAACTTCAACAAGTATTGGGGTTTGACACCAAACCAGGTCCTTGCATCCGGCTCGTTCGTTTGCTTTACAGGCGGCGAACCTCCGTTCTATGGAAACTGCATTTATGGCACAGACAGCAAATTGCGTGGGTACACTGCGGGTCGTTATCTCGATCGCTACATGTTTGGCACGCAGCTGGAGTATCGGTTGGCCTTACCCAAGAGGTTCGGCCTTGTGGGGTTTGGCGGCTTGGGAGGAGTAGTGCCCGGCGGCAATCAGTTGTTTAGGACCAAAAACTTCCTTCCGGGCGGCGGCGGGGGAGTTAGGTTTGAACTAAGCAAGAAGCATCACGTAAATCTGCGCGTTGACTTCGCCCAAGGCAAGGACAGTCATACGTGGAGCGTGGGTGTAGGCGAGGCTTTCTAGCCTGCAACGTCGCCACTCATATCAGCTCATGGTCTGTCAATTCTGACAGGTGCAACCCTCCCATTATGGGCACTACAAATCATGCTCGGACCCTCAAGGGATGAATCTCGGAAATTCGGGGCACGTTCAGGAGGAGTACGCGACATGCGAAAAATGATTCCACTTATTTTGACCTCCCTAATGTCTTTCTTTCCAGGTAAGACCTGGGCTCAAACGGAAACCGGCCAGATTAGCGGCACGGTCCTCGATCAGCAAAACAACACCGTCCCGAACGCAAGAATCGCGGTTCGCAATGTCGGCACAGGCGCCTTGCGCGAAACAGCGTCCGACGATCATGGTGCATTCATCGTGACGAACTTGCTGCCCGCAAGGTATTCTGTCCTAGCGGAGGCACAGGGATTCGCCAAACTTGAACAGCAAGTTGATCTGCCGCCCGGCGGCAGGGTTGCTCTGGAACTAAAGCTCCAGGTCGGCAAGGTGAACGAGACTGTTGAGGTGACTGCCACGGCCGTGGCAGTCAACACCGCGAACCAAACTGTCGGTCAATTGATCACTTCGAATGACATCGCGAACCTACCCCTTCTAACGCGCAATCCTTATGACCTGGTTGGCGGAGCAGCCAACGTCTCCAGTGCTGCCGACGCCGGACTGACTATCCGTGGGGCAGGTTATAACATCAACGGGTTGCGATCTGCCGGCACGAATATCTTGCTGGATGGCGCTGCCAACAATGACGAATTCAATGCAACCGTTGGCCAAACTGTTCCGCTGGACTCCGTGCAGGAAATCAACGTTCTGACCAACAATTTCACCGCGGAATACGGTCGCGCATCTGCGGGCGTCGTCAATGTGACCACTAAATCCGGTACAAATGATTTCCATGGCACTGCCTATGAATTTGGACGCTACTCAGCATTGGCAACCAATACGTTTGACAATAACGCTCGTGGAATTGCCAAGCCCGGTTTTACGCGGAACCAGTTTGGCTATTCGGTCGGCGGTCCTATCATGAAAGATAAGCTGTTCTTCTTTCAAAGCACAGAATGGCTTCGCGTCAGGAGTTCTGCAACAGCCATTGTCAATATTCCCACGCCGCAACTCATTGCTGCCGCAAATTCGAACACGCAGCAGTTCTTTAACGCGTTCGGAACACTGCGGTCGAACTTCATACAGCTCAAGACCTACACTCGAGATCAGTTGGCGGCCGCCGGGATCACCGCCTGCCCGCCTGCGCCCAGCACGTGCGATACAGACTTCACCGTCGGCAGCACGACGCCAATGTTCGCTCAGGGCCAATACTCAGTGCCCGCGGATTCCGGAGCTGGTTCTCCCCAAAATACGTATTACGTCGTGGGCCGGGCGGATTGGAACATTACTTCAAAGACTCAATTGTATGGGCGCTACGCGCTGGAAAAGGGCAACCTGTTCGCTGGCACGGTGACCAACAGCCCTTACGCTGGATATGATTCTGGGCAGTCGACAACGAACAATAGTTTCTTGCTCTCTTTGATTCATACCTTCAGCCCTACACTCACCAGCCAGTCGAAGATCGTTTTCAACAGACTGAATCTGCTCCAACCGCTGAGTTCCAATCCAGTTGGCCCGACCCTGTACATGAACGCCGTTTCGGCTCCCAAAATTGAGGGAAACCTCATTGGCATGCCGGGATATTCCCCCTTCACACCAGGCAATGCAATCCCCTTCGGAGGTCCGCAAAACTTTGTCCAGGCCTACCAGGATTTAAGTTCGGTTCATGGGCGTCACACGCTCCGTTTCGGCGGCAACTATACGTACATCCGAGATAACCGGAGTTTCGGAGCGTACGAAGAGGCGGTCGAATCGCTTAGCACAACGAACTTCCGTACAAGCGTTGAAAATTTCCTGGATGGCGTACTCGGGCAGTTCCAGTCGGCCATCGATCCACAGGGAAAATTCCCATGCGGCGCAGCCGGCCCTGTTCCGAGTTGTACAGTAACGCTCCCTGTCAGCCCACCAGTCTTTGCCCGAAGCAATCGTTATCATGAATTCGGTACCTATTTCGAGGATTCGTGGAAGGCAACGAACCGCTTGACGTTCAATTTGGGACTGCGTTGGGATTATTTTGGCGTTCAACATAACAAAGATCCCAACCTCGACTCGAACTATTATGACGCCCAACGCGGCGACATCTTCACCAGCATCCGCAATGGTAGCGTGGCTACGGTTCCCAACAGTCCAATTCATGGGTTATGGAAGAAAGACTGGAACAACTTTGGTCCGCGCTTGGGCGTTGCTTACAACCTCTTTGGCAATGGTAAGACAGCTCTACGCGGAGGATGGGGCATCTCCTACGAACGAAACTTCGGTAACGTAACCTTTAACGTCATCCAAAACCCACCGGCATATGCTGTCATTTCGATTCTGCCCAGTGACGTCGGTGGCAGCATTCCCATCACCACTGACAACGCGGGCCCCTTGGGAGGATCGACCGGCTCAAAAGCCCTCCCTCTAGTTAGCCTGCGAAACGTGGATTCCAACATTGCCACCGCATATGCGCATCTGTGGAGCGCTGTACTTGAACACCAAGTGACACACAATTTTATACTTGCTGTTGAATACAACGGGTCTAAAGGTGTGGATCTCTACTCCATAGAAAACCCCAATCGGCCGGGTGCTGGCAATGTCTACCTGTCAGATCCGTGCACTTCGGTATCTGCGGTCAGCCCTAATAACGGTCAAACTTTTACCATCCCAGCTTACCCGTGCTTCAATTCAGTAAAGTTTGACGATGGTTCGGCAAATGGTTTCGTCGTTGCGAAGAACCAGCTCACACGCCTCCAGAACTTTCAATACAGCAACATCAACCGCCGCGGCGACAACGGCTTCTCTCATTACAACAGCGTGGCAGCGCGAGTAGAACTAACGAACATCGGCAACACCGGACTAAGATTACATTCGAGCTATACGTATGCCCATGCCATCGACAATATCAGCTCCACCTTTAGCGAGTCCAACAACAACGCAAATCTCGGACTCCTGGATCCTTTCAATTCCAAGATTGACAAAGGCAACTCCGATTTTGATCAACGTCATCGCTTCGTATTCTCCGGCACCTGGGACATCCCGTTCGCACGGAACACGTCTGGTGCGGAAAAGCGATTCTTCGATGGATGGACGGTCGCCCCTATCATCACGATCCGCGGTGGCTTTCCATTTACCGTGTTCGATTGCACGAACGCCTTCACGACTTGCATGCGCGCGGTCCAAACATCCGCCCATTCGAAAACTGGATCCGCGAGGCCAGACCCAAGCGGCGCCGCGAATACCTTCGACTATTTTAACTTCAGCTCCGGCTTTGACAGCTCGTATGTCAACCCTATTGTCGGGATCTCCGACTTCGGCCCATTTCCAAAAAACATGTTGACCCGTGGCTACTTCTATGGTCCGGGCGCTTATACCATCGACCTTGGCGTTTACAAGACTACAAAAATCAACGAGCGACTCAGTCTGCAGATTCGTGGCGAATTTTTTAATCTACTGAATCATTCCAACATGTGGCTGACGCTTAGCGACAACGACCTATCCTCGACAACCACGGTTCATGCCCAAAAGGGTGTGCCCCCGGTTAATGCGGACGAGCGCCGGAATGTCCAGCTAGCTCTTAAGTTAATCTTCTAGTTCAAACTAAATTTGTCCCTTCTCCGTCGGGAGGTCCTCGGGCCTCCCGGCATTTTGCTCTATGTACTTGGCACGGCTTTGGAGGTTTTGCTAGAATCCGCTCAACGCAGCGGAGACCGCCTTGCGGCCATATTGCAAAACCACACAGAATCTGTCCCGGTATTCACGGCTTGTGATGGTTGCAGCCTGGTTGAGCTGCAGCTGCTCGCTCGGTTTCGCCCAATCCACTGCCGCCCAGGTATCAGGCACCGTCGGGAAAGTCCTCATCCGCATTCGCGATCGAGTCAACGAACAGCAGCTTGCACAGGCCCAGGTACAACTCATTCGTTTCCCAGATGGGGTTGTCGGTGAACAATTCACGGGCTCAGACGGAAGCGTTCAATTCTCGGGGCTGTCCGTCGGTGCCTTTACCATCCGAGCCTCGCTACAGGGTTACGAACCAGGAGAGGTTCAGATTGATCTGCGAAATAGCGATCGGACGCTCCAAAGCGTGGACATTTCGCTCATGCCTCGCAAGGATAAAGGAAGCGGGGCACCCCAAGGCATTGTTGCCGCCAGTGTTCTGAAAGTCCCAGATAATGCCAAGAAAGAGTTTGACCGCGGTAGTCGCCTACTTAACGAGAAAAAGGATTTTGATCGCAGCATTGCAGCATTTCAGCGAGCTATCAAACTGTACCCTGGGTATGCCGACGCCTATTTTCTAATGGGAACAGCACAAATGCAGGCCAGTGCCGCCTCTGACGCGGAAGCCTCCTTGCGGACGGCGATCGCACTGGATGCGCGGTTCATTGCTCCGCACTATCCTTTGGCGCTCCTACTGTATGCACAACAGCGCTACGCCGAAGAAAAGGAGCTTCTGCTTGAGGCGCAAAAACTAGATGCAACCGACTGGCGGTGGCCTTTCGAACTTGCTCGCTGTCTCGCGCAACAAAGTCAGTGGGAAGGTGCACTGCGGTACGGTGTGACGGCCAGTGGGAGCGCTAATGCTCCTCCAAAAGTTCATTTGCTGCTGGCTGATATTTACGCGAATTCTGGTAGACCCCATGACGCGATCGCGGAACTCGAACTTTTCGCCAAACTTGACCCGGAGAGTTTCTATATGAAACGCGTACGCGAAGTCCTTAACGTTCTTCGCCAACGCTCCGCTGCCTCTGCTTTCCCATCTTCAGAACCTCGTTGAGAAGGCCCAAGAACCACAATAATCCAATACTCCGACTGCGAGTGTTAGCTAGGTTCTAGGGACTTCGCCCATACACTCTCCTGTCAACTTTGACAGGTGCAAAGCTCCTTGGGTAACCGCTACAAATTGTGCCCGTGAGCGGCTATAGGCTCGAATCCTGAATAGTACAAATCAACAGCTGAGGAAACACGATGCCGTCTATGCAGGAAGGAATTGCTCACTCGAGATTTGATTCCTGGACAGCGATGGGCTTGTTCGCAATCGCCCTGTTTCTGTTCTCGACTTTGTCTTGGTCGCAAGAACACGACATGGGCAATATGCCGGGAATGAATATGAACGGGCCGACAGCACTCGAAAACCCCGCGCAGGCGGCCAAGCATTTGGCGGATAAACAAGAAAGTGAGTTCAATCATCGTCTAGTTGGGTCCTTTGTTATTGTCGCAGGGATTTTCATGTTCCTGGAGAGCTACTTGGCGACACGCTGGTCTCTGATGCGCTATGTTTGGCCTATGTGCTTCGTCGCTGCCGGGCTCTTTGTCCTGGTCTTTAGTGACACTGAGATTTGGCCTTTCGGCCCCCAAACCCCTTGGTATGCCCTTACGCACAACCTCGAGGATCTCCAGCACAAAATCTTCTCTGTCATTCTGTTGGCCATTGGGTACGTTGAACTCCAAAAAGCACGCGGCCGTTTGAAGGCCCAATGGGCGACCTGGTTTTTCCCAGTTGTAGGAGTCGCCGGCGCAATTCTGCTGCTGTTTCACGTCCATAGCGGCGACATGCAGGCCCCCCATGCCATGGAGACAATGGAACACATCCAGAAACAACATCGCTGGTTCGCAGCCACTGGGCTCGGAGTCGCCTTAGCGAATGGACTAGCTGGAAGGCCCCAGAAGTGGCAACAACTTTTCAAGAAGGCTTGGCCTGTATTACTAATCGTCCTTGGCGTCTTGCTAGCACAGTACACGGAATAGCAAATTTCAGGCCGTCAGTCAGCTTCTGACGCGTGCGCGGAACGCGCAAGTCGCCTCAACTACAGACGTGGTCAACAATGAATAGCGACGTGCCAATGAACCTAGCAAAATCTTTGGCCATACTGGGATATGGCCCTTCAAGCAGTTTTCCGCGAAGGGTTCCTATCTCAAGGAGAACACCACTGTTAGTGCCGAGTTCAATCTCTACCGCACTAATGACGAAACTCTTCTGTGGAGTGGAGAGACGGACACTGTTTATACTGAGAATTTCGAGAAACTTGCCAAAGAGTACGCCAACACGCTTGTCAAACAGCAAAGAAAAGAGAAGGTCATCTAGAGAGGTAGGGGGCGTCTCACGGGGGAGTGGTCTAATTTGGTTCGGAGAGAGCTCGCCCCCTTGGCCTCAAACAGTAAACTTCTCAAATATCTAGCGAAACTGTCAGAACAATAACCCAATAACCGTGACTACCATATTTAAACCACGGTAACCATTTCATCTTCAATGAAAATAATTGGCATTGAGTAGCCGGATTCAGACGCAGGCACCCTGCTAGTTTTGACAGTTCCGGCATCGGAAGCCGGTGACTACTATCCGCACCCAGTGAGCGCTTTTAATCCCACGTGCGCCCACGCGCGTGTGGTGCCAGATTTCGTGTGCCCAGTCTTTGGCGCGAACGCTTTTGGACCGAGCCTGCGGCTTTTGTGGAGCGTGAGTCATGAAAGCGAAGCCATTGCGATTCGCTCTGGCCCTTTGGGCCGTCACAGACTGCTTGGCTGGATGCGAGACAAAGCAACAGGCAGCGTCGGCTCCTCCGCCAGTGGAATTTGTCGAGGTTATGCAAAAGGATGTGCCTGTATCCAAGGAATGGGTGGCTACTCTCGATGGGTTTGTCAATGCCCAGATCCGCGCTCAAGTAAAAGGCCTCCTCGTTACGCAGAACTATACGAATGGCGCTTTCGTCCAAAAAGGCTCTCCCCTCTTCGAAATAGATCCGAGGCCCTTCCAGGCCACACTTGATCAGGCAACGGCGAACTTGGAGCAAGCAGAAGCCAATCTTCACCGGGCACAAGCGCAACTTGGGAAAACGGAGCTGGACGTTGCTCGCTATACACCCCTTGCCAAGGAAAGTGCCATCAGCCAGCAGGAACTGGACGATGCAGTCCAGGCGAATCTTGCCGCCAAGGCTCAGGTGGAACAAGGAAAGGCGGCCATCGAGTCCGCCCGTGCAGTGGTGGCGTCTGCCACACTTGATCTTAGTTTCAGCAAAATTATTTCCCCGATTGACGGTGTTGCCGCAATCGCCACCGCGCAGATCGGTGACTTTGTGAGCCCGCCCGGTGAGCCCCTGACGACGGTATCGACCATCAATCCAATTCTGGTGAATTTCACAGCAAGTGAACAAGAATACCTGAACGCAATGAAGCAAGCAGTTGCTTTGGGCTCTAACGAGAATGCAATACTCAATAAGCTGGAATGGCAATTGCGCCTTTCGGACGGCTCCATCTATCCACAGAAGGGCCGCTTTTACGCACTTGATCGCCAAGTGGATGTGAGAACGGGAGCAATTCTCGTCAAGGTGCAGTTCCCGAACCCAGGAAACGTGCTACGTCCTGGTGGCTTTGGCAACATCAGCACAGTGGTGAGAATTCAGAAGAACGCCCTGCTTGTTCCTCAACGTGCTATCAATGAAATGCAAGGCGGGTACCTTGTTGCGGTAATCGGCGCCGACAACAAGGTGAGCATTCGTCCCATCAAAGTGGGGCCTAAGGTTGACACCATGTGGATTGTCAACGAAGGCCTGAAGCCTGGTGACCGAATCGTGGCGGAAGGAGTGCAAAAGGTGCGCGAGGGAATGGAAGTTCACGCCAAGCCCTTTCAGCCAGAGTCCTCTATGACAGAAAAGGCGGACACTGCAAGAAGCTCTCAATAGGGTCAATCGTGTACAAGTTCTTCATAAATCGTCCTATCGTGTCCATGGTGATTTCGATCGTTATGGTCATTGTCGGCATTGTCGCAATGCTGGGCCTGCCTACCGCGCAATTTCCTAACATCACGCCTCCAGAAGTCCAAATTAAGACCACGTATGTCGGTGCCGACGCTTTGACAGTGGAACAGTCTGTAGCTACTCCCATTGAGCAGCAGATGAGCGGTGTGGACAACATGAACTACATGTACTCCAACAACGCCAACAATGGTCAAATAACCCTCACTGTCAATTTCGATGTAAAAACGGACCCGAATACGGATCAGATTCTTGCTCAGATGCGTCAGGGTCAGGCGGCATCCCAGTTACCTTCCGAAGTAAACAGCTACGGTGTAACTGTCCAAAAATCTACCGCCGCCCCTCTCATGTTGGTCGACCTTTACTCACCGAACGGTACTTATGACTCGGAATTCCTGGCGAATTATGCCTATATCAACCTAAACGACCAGCTCACGCGTGTTCCTGGAATTGCCAGCGTCTCGGTTTTCGGTGCTGGCCAGTACGCCATGCGCTTTTGGGTCAAGCCTGATCAGCTAGCGAAGCTTCAAATCACCGTCCCGGAAATCATCAACGCGATTCAGACGCAGAACAATGTCAATCCCGCGGGCCAAATAGGCAGCGAGCCTGTGCCACGAGGCCAGGAGTATACCTACACCGTTCGCTCCCAGGGTCGCCTTACGACGGAAGAAGAGTTCGGCCAAATCGTAGTTCGTGCCAAGTCCGACGGTTCCATCGTGCGACTGAAGGATGTGGCTCGCGTGCAGCTGGGTGCCCAGGTCTACAATTTGCAGGGTCGGCTCGATGGCAAGCCGGCAGCGGTCGTTGCCATTTACCAACTTCCGGGATCGAACGCCATCGCCGCCGCCAAAGGCGCAAAAGCCTTAATGGCTGAGGCGAAAAAGCGCTTTCCACCTGGACTTGACTATGCTGTGGCTCTCGATACGACTCTTCCGGTGACCGAAGGCATTGTCGAGATTAATCACACCTTTATTGAAGCCGTCATTCTCGTCATTCTCGTAGTGTTTATCTTTCTTCAAGGATGGCGAGCTACTTTGATTCCTCTGCTGGCTGTGCCGGTGTCGCTGATCGGAACTTTTGCCATCTTCCCTTTACTCGGTTTCTCCATCAACACGCTTTCGCTGTTTGGTTTGGTGCTTGCTATCGGCTTGGTTGTGGACGATGCCATCGTTGTAGTGGAAGCGGTTGAGCACAACATCGAACACGGACTTTCACCCAAGGATGCTGCCTTCAAAGCAATGGAAGAAGTCTCTGGCCCGGTGATCGGCATCGCCCTGATTCTCGCAGCCGTGTTCGTCCCTACGGCGTTTATTCCGGGCATTACCGGCCGTTTGTATCAGCAATTCGCCGTGACGATCGCCGTGTCCATGCTTCTCTCTGCGTTCAATGCCCTGACGCTGAGTCCAGCCCTTGCTGCGCTTTTACTTCGTCCTAAGAAGGAAGCGCGCGGGCCCCTCGGGAGATTTTTCGCGTGGTTCAACAAATGGTTCGGCCGCATCACCGATGGTTACGTCAATTGGTGCGGCCTGCTGATACGCAAGCTGGTGTTCACTGGACTCATCCTAGTTGGGTTTACCGTGTTGGCCGGACTAATCGGTACGAGGTTGCCTAGCAGCTTCCTGCCCGACGAGGACCAGGGCTATGTATTCGTGGCCCTGCAATTGCCCGATGCCTCATCGTTGCAACGTACAAGCCTGACGGCTAGGACCGTGGAAGATATTCTGATGAAAACAGTAGGTGTCGATCATGTGACCAGCGTTGTTGGCTACAACATGATCAGTGGCGTTCAGAATACCTTTAGTTCCTTCTTTTGGGTCACGCTCAAGGAATGGAGTGAACGCAAAACACCGGAAGAAACCTACGATGCGATCAGAGCTCACATCAACGGAGAACTGCGCCAGCTTCCCGCGGGCCTCTCGATTGCTTTTTCTCCTCCGGCAATTCCCGGAGTGGGAACTTCTGGCGGCGTTACCTTTATTTTGGAGGACCGCGGTGGCCATGATGTTCGGTTCTTGGCTGACAATACCAATGCGTTCATGGAAGCCGCCCGTAAACGCCCGGAGCTGGCGTCGGTGTTTACCACCATGTTGGCGAATGTTCCGCAAGTTTATGTCAACGTCGAGCGCGACAAGGTTCTGGCCCAAGGCGTCAACCTAGGCGATGTATACAAAACCCTTCAGTCTTTCATGGGCGGTGCGCTTATTAATTATTTCAACCGTTTCGGCCGCCAGTGGCAGGTCTACATTCAAGCGGAAGGCGATTACCGAACGCGGGCTGAAAACCTGGGCCAGTTTTACGTGCGCAATAGCTCCGGCAATATGGTGCCGCTATCGGCGGTTACTTCCATTCAGCACCGTGCAGGTCCGGAATTCACGATGCGCTATAACCTATATCGCTGTGCACAAATCAACGCCAGCGCGGCCACCGGTTATAGTTCCGCCCAGGCCATGAAAGCGCTCGAGCAGGTTTTTGGTCAAACCATGCCTCCTGACATGGGGTTCGACTACCTTGGTATGTCTTATCAAGAACAAAAGGCTCGGCAAGGCGTGCCGCCTTCCGTAATTTTTGGTTTCTCAACGCTTTTCTGTTTTCTGATTCTTGCGGCGCTTTACGAGAGCTGGACTCTGCCGTTCAGTGTGCTCATGAGCGTTCCAATAGCCGTCTTTGGAGCTTTCTTCGCCCTGTATCTTCGTCGACTTACAAGCTTCTCCTTTGAGAACAATGTTTACGCACAGATTGGCTTGATCATGCTCATCGGACTCGCCGCTAAGAACGCCATCTTGATCGTGGAGTTTGCCAAATTGGAGCACGAGAAAAAGGGCAAGCCGCTCGTCGAAGCCGCTTTGGAAGGCGCCAAGTTGCGCCTGCGCCCGATTTTGATGACCTCCTTGGCGTTCCTCCTGGGCTGCGTGCCACTTTGGACAGCATCTGGTTCTGGCGCTGTGTCTCGCCAGGTGATGGGCACGGCAGTCATCGGGGGAATAGCTGCTGCCAGCGCTATCGCGATTTTTATTATCCCGGCGCTGTTCTACGTTGTTGAAAGAATCGGTGGTGCAAAACACGAAGTAGCTAACGTGTCTTTGCCCCCCGCTCCGGAAGCGCGTGCTGCCATCGCTGGAGATGACTAAGCACGTAATTCGGGGAAGTAAAGCGAACTGCGATGATAAACACAATTCCGACCAGCAAGAGTGCGAGGCAATACCCGAAACCTTCGAGCCGACGAATGGCAACTCAAGCCCGAAACAGCCGCCAGAGCGTCGGCCTTCTGTCTCTCTTATTTCCGCTTAACTGTCTTCTGTTTCTGCTGTCTGGCTGCGCAGTTGGCCCAAATTATCAGCGCCCCAAAGTAAACGTTCCGGCCGAGTATCGCGATCCAGAAAAGTTAGCTCAGCAAGCATCTATCGCTGACCTGCCTTGGTGGGAAGTCTTTAAGGACGAGCGGCTGAAGAACCTCGTCCAAACAGCACTTGCCAACAACTATGACCTGCAGATTGCCGTGACGCGTATCGAACAATCGCGCCAGGTCGCCGCACAGGCTCGGGCTCAGTACTTTCCTTTCCTCAATTACTCCGTGAGCGGCAGCGCTGGTAAAAATGAATTTGTCGGCACTGTTGCTCCCAACGAAGGCCAGGAACGCGGAGCTTTCGCGGTTGTGGCAACCGCTGCTTGGGAAGCTGATGTCTGGGGCCGTCTCCGGCGTGAGAATGAGGCCGCTCGTGCCCAGTACCTCGCCACGGAAGAGGCTCGCCGCGGTGTCCTCCTTTCTCTTGTAAGCGACGTCGCGCAAGCCTACTTCGAGCTTCTCGAATTAGATCTCCAGCTTCAGATCGCAAGAGACACAACGGATTCATTCACGCAAACCCTAAAGTTGTTCACCCAGCGGCTCGAGGGAGGAGTAGCTTCGAAGTTGGATACATCTCGGGCTGCTGCAGCCCTGGCTACGGCGGCCGCAAGCATCCCGGAGCTTGAGCGCCAGATCGCGATTAAGGAGAATCAAATTAGCGTGCTGCTGGGCAACAACCCCAGCTCCATACCACACAAAGCCAAACTTCTCGAGCAAGTTGTCCCCCCGGATATTCCTGTCGGCTTGCCTTCGGGATTACTTGAGCGTCGTCCGGACATTTTGACTGCTGAGCAACAATTGCGATTCGCCAACGCTCAGGTAGGAGTCGCAACGGCCAATTTCTTCCCACGTATTGGCCTTACTTCTCTGCTTGGCCGCGCCAGTTCTCCGCTCAGTTCGTTATCGTCAGGGCAAGCTACGGTCTGGAGTGTTGCCGGCAATGTTACAGGCCCCATCTACCAGGGTGGAGCCCTCAGAGCCCAAAAGCGCCAAAGCGTGGCGTTCTGGGAACAAACCAAACTTCAGTACGAGCAAACCGCTCAGGTTGCGTTCCAGGACGTATCGAACGCCTTAGTTTCGCGTCAGAAATTCGAAGCGATTCGTGGTGAACAGGCGCAAGCAGTACAAGCCTACCAAGAGTCAGTGAAAGTCTCGTTCCAGCGCTACGTGGCAGGAAAAGCTAGCTATTTTGAAGTGCTCGATGCCCAGCTACAGCTTTATCCGGCGGAGAATGCTCTTGCCGCTACAGAGCTTAATCGTCGAACAGTCATTGTGCAGCTTTACAAAGCCCTGGGCGGCGGTTGGAATCTGAAGGATGCAGACTGGGCGGGACCCACATCCTAGCGGCCAAGCATAGGCACAAAAGTACAAACAGAGCGGCTCCGCCAGGAAAGCTAACACCGGTCGTCCGAGGTCAGACTACAATACGAACTAGCTTCAGTTGATGCTATGGTAGCTCCGCTTGTAATACGGGAGACTATATCCTCTAAATTTCTCTTTCGGATAGAGCTGAACTACAACTTTATGTTGCCTTGAATCACCGGTGCCATGGACTGGCCTATAAGTGAGAACGTACCTATATCTTACCGCTAGCCCAATCGTTCGAACGATGCGTGGCAAGTCCTCTCCATCTCGGGCGGTAAACACGCCACCCCCCGTCGCTTCCGTTAAGACCTTCATGTTATGAGGCCCGCGCCGTTCTGCGGGCCCTATGTAGTCCTGGCCTGGAACCGAGATTGGTTGCTTAGGAAAAGGCGTGTTAGATCCACCCGAAGGGAATCGGCTTTGCTTCTTCTGCTGCGGGACAAAAATTTCGGGGAGTTCAAATGAAGGTCCTGCCATCACAGCAAAAACGGGTATGTCAGCCTCCTCCAAAAGCTCTCTGGTCTCTCTTAGGTTGTACCTGCTGTGATTATCGCCTCCATCAGTGATGATGATCACCGCGCGATGTTGATTCGCTGCATCCCGGTGTGCCGTATTCACTCCCAGCCAAATCCCGTCAAATAGAGCCGTGCTCTCATTGGTAGCTGTCAGCAGTAACGGTAGTCTACGCTCAAGATCATGCTCATCAAAGGTGAACGGCATAAGTACCTTGGACCGCTTCCCAATGCCCAATACGGAATACTCATCGCGGTACTGATCCTGCTCTTCCAGTGAGTCTAGCAATGAAAGAGCCGCCTCCTGAACGAAGGGAATCTTTCTCGTCATGCTGGAACTCAAGTCCGCGAGAACTACGAATGAAACCGGTACACGCTCTCGTTCAAAGTAAAGTATGTTTTGTTCAATTCCGTCATCGAACAGCCGAAAGTCGTTCTTCTTGAGATGAGCCGCAACAGCACCTTTATCGTCGAAGATGGTTACGGGGATCTGCACCAGCTCAACGTTTGCAACGATAGTTGTATCCGTGCGCACCTGTGCACGCACGACAGGGCCCCACTGAACCCATGCAGACACGGAAAAAGCGAGAAAAAGGACTACTCCGCGGTGTACTACCATAAGCCCCCCGAACCTTGCACCTTGACGTCACCTATACCGCTCAACTCCGATTCTGTCAATGACCATGAGCAAGCACAACTCCGGTCCCCGTTTCCTAAACAAGAAAGCACTACATCACAACTACCCCGATATTAATAGCCAATCGCAAGAATCGACTGGGTGGCATGTTCTAATAAAATGAGTTAATTGAATCGGCCTTCGACCTACTCCTGTCGAACGTCGACTCGATACCCAATTCAATCCCCTGTCATTTTTGGCAGTGTTCTCTACTTTGCCCAGCACATATCGTGTGGGCAGCAGGTAACCATGCGAGATCTGAAATCGAGGACAGGTGTAATCCTATCCGTAGATAAGGCGATTCGGTTATTCAATCAGGGCGATGCCAAAGCATTCGAGTTTATCTATCGAAGCTACCGCGAGTTCGTCCATCGTATCTGCCTGCGCATGCTACGGGATCCGGTCGAAGCCGAAGACGCCGCTCAGGACGTATTCGCCTGCGTATTCTGCAAAATCAATACCTTTCGAGGCGAATCAGCGTTTTCATCGTGGCTCTACCGCTTGGCAACGAACATCGTTCTTATGCGCTTCCGCAGGAACAAACATAGATGGATTCCTTTAGAGGAGTGCAGAGGAGATGACAGCGACTCTTGTATCGAGATCAGCGCGCCGGACCTAACTTTGAGCGGCTTGTTGGATCGGATCGACCTCCAAGCCGCGGTTAGTGTGTTGCCGCACGGCTACAAAACAGCGTTCGTTTTGCACGACGTTCAAGGTTACCGTCACAGCGAAATCGCCAAGATGTTCGGTCGCTCGATTGAAACGTCAAAGTCCCAATTGCACAAAGCTCGTCTTCGGTTGCGAAAGCTCCTTGGAGGTACTCCCAAGAAAGAAATCCCGCAAGATTTAAACCGGTCTGTGTTAGCTGAAATCGCTAACAGTTCTGCAAAAGGGATGCGTTGACTTGAGATTAGCCGAAGAGCAGCGGACAGTTAGCACCTACCTGCTGGCCTCTTTGCCGCGACAGGCACCCGTATTTGATTGGTACCCAGTGGGTTGTGCGTGGTTGCGTGCGTCGCCTAGGCAACGCCAGGGAACTTAAGGAGGTCTAATGGCTAGCGGAATTTGCAAATGCGCTGTCATTAAAGTCAACGATCTTAGCAGGCGGAAGCCCATAGCCACTGAGACAAATGGTGAGCTCGCCAGTTTTGCGGCCCTGCGGTGGCAAGCCCGAAAGCGGACCTTCTGGCTAGGTTGCATCAAGATGGAGTCAGACAACGGATCGGCAACCAACCAAGATGTCGACGCTTACCTAAGATCTATCGAATATGAATTTTCGCACGGGTGCGAGCATATGTCGGAGCGATCAGGCAACGAGTGCCGAGGAAAGGAGTCAAATAAAGTTCCACCTTCAAATTCCTTCACTGTCCTCTGGGGTCTAGTAGCGATGCGGCAGGATGTTTCTGGTTGCTCGCCATGATCATTTTGAAAGCGTTGAGCTGATACTGGTAGATCAGTGATGAGGGCACGAGGGGAACATTATGCAGAAGCAGAAGCTATCATCCTGTATGACCAGCCACTTCGCGCAGGCGGGAAATAAGCTCTCTGGCCTTCTGTCAGACTCTTATATTCCGCCTCACCATCTAACCCCTAGCCTGGATTCCCACGTGAGCGCGGTGGTTAACAGGAGAAAAGCGAAATTCCAGTTCTAGCTTGATCAAACCGCGATGTGTGTTAGATGTTCTACAAATGTAACTTCTATATCCACTATATCATATTTACCAATTAAAACCCACTCTGCGGCAAAACCCCGTTATGTCGGCTGTTTTGACTAAAAATCGAGCCTAGAGATCAGCGGATTGGACGGCCGTTCCGAAGCGGAACTGGACCACAGGAAATTGTGCTTGACAAGGAAT